>Ga0172371_10000011_pt1 | contig 249620 bp, 231 predicted proteins | sample Lak12m_FD_114543 | JGI IMG/M metagenome (GOLD analysis project Ga0172371, IMG submission 114543) | Freshwater microbial communities from Kabuno Bay, South-Kivu, Congo - kab_022012_12m | ecosystem: Environmental > Aquatic > Freshwater > Lake | place: Democratic Republic of the Congo...
ACCCGCACCTGGACCTTCGCGCCGGGTGACAAACTGCTCGGAGAGTGATTCTCCACCATGCCGGACCGATACGCCGTCATCGGCAATCCCGTCGCGCACAGCAAATCGCCGCAGATCCACGCCGAGTTTGCGCGCCAGACCGCCCAGGATCTGGGATATGAGCGGCTGCTCGCGCCCATGGACGGGTTTATCGCGACCGCCGACGCATTCCGCGCCGGCGGCGGGTGCGGCTTGAATGTCACCCTGCCGTTCAAAGGCGAGGCGTTCCGCTATGCGACCCGGCTGTCGGAGCGCGCGCGCGCGGCACAGGCGGTCAACACGCTCAAATTCGACGGCGACGCGATTTTCGGCGACAACACCGACGGCGCGGGACTGGTGAACGACCTCGCACGCAATCTCGGCCGCGCCGTGGCCGGCGCCCGCGTGCTGCTGCTGGGTGCTGGCGGCGCGGCGCGCGGCGTGATCAAGCCACTGTTCGATCAGCAGCCGGCGCAGTTGACGCTTGCCAACCGCACGCATGGCAAAGCGCAGGGGCTTGCGCAATCCTTTGGCCGCGGACTCGAGGCGGCCACCTACGCCGCACTCGCCGGCAGGCAATTCGACCTCGTCATCAACGCCACCTCGGCGAGCCTCGCCGGGGTGCTGCCGCCGTTGCCGCCGGGCGTTTTCGCGCGCGGCGCGCTGGCCTACGACATGATGTACGGCGTGGGCGAGACGCCTTTTCTCGCGTACGCGCGCGCCGGAGGCGCCACGGCGCTGGCGGAGGGCCTGGGCATGCTGGTGGAGCAGGCGGCCGAGTCCTTCTTTGTCTGGCGCGGCGTGCGCCCGGATACCGCGCCGGTACTGAAGCTGTTCCGGCAAGCAAACACCTGAGCATGGCTCGCGCGATCAAGCGTGCCCTGGCGCAATTGTGGAAGGCGTTCTGCTACGCGCTGAGCCTCTTGTTCATCACCCTGCTGCTCTACCAGGGCTGGTTCGCCGCGCACATCTGGTACTGGTCCGGGCACAATCCGGAGAGCACCAGCTTCATGCAGGCGCGCCTGGAGCGCCTGCGCGAAAAAGACCCCAAAGCGAAACTGAAGCAGCAGTGGGCAAGTTACGCGCGCATTTCCGACGACTTGAAACGCGCGGTGATCGCGGCCGAGGATGCCAAGTTCTCCGAACACGACGGCTTCGACTGGGACGGAATCCAGAAAGCCATGGAAAAAAACCAGAAGCGCGGAAAAGTGGTCGCCGGGGGCTCCACCATCAGCCAGCAGCTGGCCAAGAACCTGTTCCTTTCCGGCGAGAAGAGCCTGTGGCGCAAAGGACAGGAGGCAATCATCACCTGGATGCTGGAGCTGCTGATGGACAAGGAGCGCATTCTGGAGATCTATCTGAATGTCGCCGAGTGGGGCAGCGGCGTCTTTGGCGCCGAAGCCGCGGCCCGGCATTATTACAACGTCAACGCGGCCGGCTTGAACGCTGATCAGGCGGCGCGGCTGGCGGCGATGCTGCCGCGGCCGCTTTTCTACGAGCGCAACCGCGACTCCGAATTTCTGCATCGCCATAGCGAAACCATACGCGCGCGCATGCCTTCCGCCCAGTTGCCGTAAGGACCGATCAGGCTTTTTTCAGCGCCGCGCGCCGGCCGCGGCGCGCGTCGATGCCATGCAGAATCAGCAATCCGGCCACGAAGAAGACACCGGTGATGAGCATGGCGAGGCGGTGGTTGCCCTGCGACATCCAACTCACCGCGCCGTAGGTGATGGGGCCGAGGATGGAAGACAGGTTCGTCGCCAGCCCCCATAGCCCGAAGAATTCGGCGCGGCGCGCGCATGGACTCAAATAGCCGACCAGCGCCCGCCCCGCCGACTGCGAGGCGCCCAGGCACAAGCCGGCGAGATTGGCCGCGATCCAGAACAGCGGCCGCGTGTCGGCGGCCCAGACGATCAGCACGGTCGCGACCCAGCCCGCCAGGGTAAGCGCTATGGTCGGGACGTGGCCGATGCGATCCTGCACGTTGCCGAGAAAAAAAGCCCCCAGCGCGGCGGTGACGTTGACCACCAGCACCAGTACGAGCGTGTCCTGGGTATCGAAACCCATCGCCTGTTCGGCATAAATCGCCGCCAGGGTGATCACTGTCTGCACCCCGGCCTGGTAGAACACGATGCATATCAGGAAACGGCGCAGATCCTGGTAGCGTGCCGCGTGGCGCAGGGTGTCCGCCAGGCGCGCGAACGCCGAAGCGACCAGCGATGCCCCCGCAGGCTCCTGCGGCGCCGCGCGTTCGCGCAGGATGGCGAAGGTCGGCACGCTCGCAAGCGCAAACAGCGCCGCGGTAATGAGCATGGTCACCGGCACGAATTGCACCGCACTTTGGCCGGCGGCCTGGGCCCAGCTCACATAGACCAGACAGACGCCCAGCGTAAGCAGGCCGCCCAGGTAACCCAGGCTCCAGCCCCAGCCCGACACCCTGCCCAGGTTCCTGCCGCGCGCGAGTTCCGGCAGGAACGCTGCCACCAGATCGCAGCCGGTGGCAAAGAAGAAGTTCGATACGACGACCCCAAGGACGGCGATGACAAGATTGCCTTGCCCGGCCAGGGCGAGGGCCGCGGTGCCCAGCACGCAGCCGACGGTGGTGAACAGCAGCAGCCGCTTTTTGCTGGCGCGCAGGTCGGCATAGGCGCCGATGATCGGGGCGGTGACGATCACCAGGACGTAGGACAAGGACAATGTAGCGGTCCAGGCGAATGTCGCCCAGGGCGCGTTGCCCGCCACCACCGCGACGAAATAGGCGTTGAAAATCGCGGTGAGCACCACCGTGGTATAGCCGGAGTTGGCAAAGTCATACATCGCCCAGGCCCAGATTTCCAACGGGCGTGCGTCCTGCACGGCAGGCCCGCCGCTCGCGCGCGCATCGGCCATATTCGAGACCTAGGGAAAGGCGATGCCGCAATCATAACCCGGCTGCTAGAATCCGCCATGGATACAGGGACGACCCGGGATTCATCATCCGTAATTTCATTAAAGGAGGCGGACACCATGCTCAAGGAATTCAAGGAATTCGCGATGAAGGGCAATGTGATCGACCTGGCAGTCGGCGTGATCATCGGCGCCGCTTTCGGAAAGATCGTCGACTCGGTGGTCAACGACCTGGTCATGCCGGTGGTGGGGCGCATCCTGGGCGGATTGGATTTCTCCAACTATTTCCTCGCGCTCAAGGAAATTCCAGCGGGCACCGCTGTAACGCTCGACGCGGTGAAGAAAGCGGGCGTACCGGTGTTCGCTTACGGCAACTTCCTCACCATTTCCATCAATTTTGTCATCCTCGCTTTCATTATTTTCCTACTGGTGCGCTGGATCAACAAACTGAAGCGCGCGGAAGCAGCGGCGCCCGCGCCTGCCCCGGCCGAGCCGGAGGACGTGAAACTGCTGCGCGAAATCCGCGACAGTCTCAAGAATCCGTAGCAAAAGCCCTTTTGCTACGGCCCAATTGTCTATTTGCCCAGAGTCGCGAACACCGCTTCGGCCGCGCTGACGGTCGCAGCGATGTCCTGTTCGCCGTGCGCGGCGGACACGAAACCCGCCTCAAAGGCCGAAGGCGCGAAGTGCACGCCGCGCTCGAGCATGGCGTGGAAAAAGCGATTGAACATTTCTTTGTCGCATTCCATCACTTCGGCGAAGCTGCGCGGGACGCTCGCGCGGAAATAAAGGCCGAACATGCCGCCGATCGCCTGCGCTGAAAACACCACGCCGTGTTTTTTCGCCGCCGCGGCCAGACCATCGGTCAGCGCGCGTGTGCTCGCGCCCAGTTTTTCATAGAATCCCTGGGCCTGCACCAGTTTCAAGGTAGCCAGGCCGGCCGCCACCGCCACCGGATTGCCCGAAAGCGTGCCTGCCTGGTAGACAGGCCCGAGCGGCGCGATTTTCTGCATGATTTCGCGCCGCCCGCCGAAAGCCCCCACCGGCATGCCGCCGCCGATCACCTTGCCCAGCGTCGTCAGGTCGGGCTGGATGCCGTAGCGCCCCTGCGCGCCGGTCAAACCCACGCGAAAACCGGTCATCACCTCGTCCAGGATCAGCACTGCGCCGTGCCTGGTGCAAAGCTCGCGCATGGCGCGCAGGAATTCGGGCTCGGGCGCGACCAGGTTCATATTGCCCACGACGGGCTCCACGATGACTGCGGCGATCTCCTTGCCGGACTCGGCAAAGGTGCGCGCTAGTTGTCCCGCATCGTTATAGTCGAGCACCAGGGTGTGCGCGGCGGTCTCGGGCGGAACGCCGGACGAACTGGGCTGGCCGAAGGTGAGCGCGCCCGAACCGGCTTTCACCAGCAGGCTGTCGGCATGCCCGTGGTAGCAACCCTCGAACTTGACGACGCGGCTGCGGCCGGTATAACCGCGCGCCAGGCGTAACGCGGTCATGGTGGCCTCGGTACCCGAACTCACCAGGCGCACCAGCTCCATGCCGGGCAGCAACTTGCACAGCAGCTCGGCCATTTCGATTTCGGCCTCGGTCGGCGCGCCGAACGACAAGCCATTCCTGGCGGCGGCACACACTGCGGCTACGACTTCGGGGCGGGCATGGCCCGCCACCATCGCGCCCCAGGAGCCGATGTAATCGATATAACGCCGGCCTTCGGTGTCCCACATGTAGGCGCCCGCGCCGCGAGCGATGAAACGTGGCGCGCCACCCACGGCGCGAAACGCCCGCACCGGGGAATTGACCCCGGCGGGAATGAACTGCTGGGCCTTGGCAAACAGAGATTCGTTGCTCATTGCTGTATCCGCTGTTGTTGATAAAGTCGGGTAAAGCCGGCCGCGCACGCGGCGATATCGCCGGCGTCGAACACGGCGCTGATCACCGCTACTGCGTCTGCCCCTGCGGCGAACACTTGGGGCGCATTTTGCAGGGTAATGCCGCCGATCGCCACCAACGGCAGCGCAAATCTGCGGCGCGCGTCGGCAAACAGGGACAATGGGGCGCGCACCGCCGCGGGCTTGGTGACGGAGCCGAAGACGCTGCCGAAAGCCAGGTAATCCACGCCCGCCCGCGCCGCGGCCTCGGCCAGCTCGATCCGGTCGTAACAGGAGGCGCCAAGCAATTTGCCGGATCCCAGCTGCTTTCTCGCCATGGCCAGGTCGCCGTCCTCGCCGCCCAGATGCGCCCCGTCGGCATCGAGCTCCAGAGCGAGCGCGAGATCGTCGTTTACGATAAAAGCCGCGCCGGCGGCGCGGCACAAAATCGCAAGCGCGCGCCCCTGCTCGCGCCGCAGATCCGGACCGGCGGTTTTGTTGCGGTATTGCAGCGAACCCGCTCCGCCCCGGAGCGCCTGATCCACTTTGCCGACGAGAATATCGGTGCGCGGCTCATCCGGGGTGATGGCGTAGAGCCCGGCGAGTCTGCGCTTCACGCCTCACTCCTCATGCGTCTTCCCGTCATCCCCGGATTCTCGTGCCCAGAAAAAACGGTCGGGAATGTGCTGTCCCATGCCGGGGCGAAACCCGGCATGCAGCGTCTGCCAGGTGTACTCCTGCGCCTCGCGCACCGCTTCGGGAACGTCCAGACCGTTGGCGAGGGTCGCGGCAATGGCCGAAGCCAGGGTGCAGCCCGAGCCGTGATAGCTGCCGGGCAGGCGCTGCCAGCTGTCGCTGCGGATCACGCCTTGCTGGCCGTACAGGGTATTGACCACCTGCGGCGTATTCTCGTGGGCGCCGGTGATCAGCACGTACTCGCAACCCATCTCCAGGATGCGCTTGGCGCAGTCCTCCAAAGACCGCTCATCGTCGCTGCCGTCGTCGGCCAGGCGCCGCGCCTCCAGGCTGTTGGGGGTAATGATGGTGGTCTGCGGGATCAGCAGCTCGCGCATGGCCTCGATCATGTCCTCGGTCGCCATCTCGTCGCCACGACCGGAGGCCAGCACCGGGTCGAGGATCAGCGGCACGTCCGGATAGTCCGACACCACCTCGGCGATGGCCGCGCAGTTTTCCACGCTGCCCACCATGCCGATCTTGAACGCCGCCACCGGCATGTCTTCCAGCAGCACGCGCGCCTGGTCGCTGACCCAGTCCGCGTCGATCGGCAGCACGTCATCGACCCCGGCGGTGTCCTGCACCGTGATTGCAGTGACCACGGTCAGCGCATGACAGCCCATGCTCGACAGCGTAAGCAAATCGGCCTGCATACCTGCGCCGCCGGTGGGATCGGAGCCGGCAAAACTGAGAACGACAGGAGGCAGGGAGGAGGGCATGGTCGGCGCCATGCTGGAACAAGACATGGCAACAAGGTAAGATGCGGCGCTATTTTAACCCAAACCGGGCCCCCGGACATGACCGAGACATCCGCGCGTAGCGAATTCAAGACTTGGATGTGCCTGATTTGCGGCTACATCTACGACGAGGCCGCCGGCGCACCGAGCGAAGGCCTCGCTCCCGGGACGCGTTGGGTGGACGTGCCCGTCGACTGGACCTGCCCCGAATGCGGCGCACGCAAGGAAGACTTCGAGATGGTCGAAATCTAGCCCCCACTTCATCAGCCGTCGGCGCAATACCTCAGCTGTGCTCCGGGCTTACCTCGGCTGCCGCGCAAATCCGTTCGTTCCGAACCAAGATTGTGTATGTCCGCTTAGAGGTCTAAAATGGCGCGGTGGCGATCGACCTTACCCACCATTTTCTCATCGCAATGCCGAACATGGTGGACCCTTATTTTGCCAAATCCCTCACCTATATCTGCGAACACAACGAGCAGGGCGCGCTGGGCGTGGTAGTCAACCGCCCGATCGACCTGAGCCTGCAAGCACTGTTCGAGCGCATCAATCTCGAGCTCGTGCCGCACGAATTGCACGACCTTCTCGTCTATTTCGGCGGACCGGTGCAGACCGACCGGGGCTTCGTGTTGCACCAGCCGGTGGGGGAATGGCATTCGACGCTGAAGGTGCGCGAGAGCCTCGGCCTCACCACCTCCAAAGACATACTCGAAGCGGTCGGGCGGGGCGGCGGTCCAGCTAGGATGCTGGTCACGCTGGGCTACTCCGGCTGGGCAGCAGGACAACTGGAACACGAACTCGGGCAGAACGCCTGGCTGACCGTGGAAGCGGGCGAGCAGATCATCTTCGATCTGCCCGCCGAGGAAAAGTTGCCCGCGGCGATGGAATTGTTGGGCGTGGATTTTGCGAGCTTGTCCGAGGAAACGGGACATGCTTGAACAACGCGATCAGGAAAAAGCGGGCGGCAAGGGGAACGCTCGATCGACGGCGACGCCGGAACATTCGCTGCTCACCCCTCATCCCGGATCCGGAACGGTCCTGGCCTTCGACTTCGGCGAAAAATTCACCGGCGTCGCGGTCGGCGAGTCCTGCGTCGGCATGGCGCATCCACTGACGCTGATCACTGCGCAGAGCAACGCGGCGCGCATGAACGCGATCGTCGCGCTGGTCGCCGAATGGAAACCCGGCTCGCTGGTGGTGGGACTACCGCTATCGATGGACGGAACCGAGCACGGGTTGACGCGGCGTTGTCGTCGCCTTGCGCGCCAGCTGGAGTCCCGCTTCAGGCTGCCGGTCCGGCTGGCAGACGAGCGCTTGAGTTCGGCCGCAGCCGAAGAGGCGTTGCGGGCGGTCGGAAAAGGCGGGCGCAAGTACAAACTGCATACCCACCAAGTGTCGGCACAAATCATTTTGCAAAGCTATTTCGATGACCCTGGCTCTTCCTGACCCCGAAGTCCTGTGCGCCGAGCTGGTGCGACAGCTCAAACCGCGCCTCACTGCCGATACCGCCCTGGTGGGCATTCATACCGGTGGCGTATGGCTGGCAGAACGGCTGCACGCGGCGCTCGGCATCGCGCTGCCGCTGGGTTTGCTCGATATTTCCTTCTACCGCGACGATTTCGACAAGGCCGGGCTGCATCCGCAGATCAAGCCAACGCAAATGCCGTTTGAAGTCAATGGCCGGCACATTGTGCTGATCGACGATGTGCTCTACACCGGTCGCACGGTGCGCGGCGCGATGAATGAATTGTTCGACTACGGCCGGCCGGCTTCGATCAGCCTGGCTGTGCTGATCGACCGCGGCGGGCGCGAGTTACCGGTAGCCGCACAGTATGTAGGCGCCAGACTGGATATCCCGCCCGGGCCCATGCTGGTGCTGGACCGGGATGAAATTGGCAAACTCAGGCTGAAACTGGATGCGTAACCCACAACTGAACGACCAAGGCGAGTTGCAGCACCTGCTTACCATCGAGGGTCTGCCGCGCGAGATCCTTACTCATATCCTCGATACCGCCACTTCTTTCGTCGGCGTTACGGCGCGCGAGGTCAAGAAAGTGCCGCTGTTGCGCGGCAAGTCGGTGTTCAACTTGTTCTTCGAAGCCTCCACCCGCACGCGCACCACCTTCGAAATCGCCGCCAAACGCCTGTCGGCCGACGTCATCAATCTCAACATCGCGGCGTCCTCTCACACCAAGGGCGAAACCCTCCTCGACACGGTGGACAATCTCTCGGCCATGCATGCGGACATGTTCGTGGTGAGGCACGCGCAGAGCGGCGCGCCGCACCTGATCGCGAGCCATGTTGCCAGCCACCTGCACGTGATCAACGCCGGCGACGGGCGCCATGCCCACCCTACCCAGGGCCTGCTCGATCTCTACACCATTCGCCACTTCAAAAAGGATTTCACCGGACTGTCGGTGGCCATCGTCGGCGACGTGCTGCACTCGCGCGTGGCGCGCTCGCTGATCCATGCGCTCACGATCATGGGCACGCCTGACATTCGCGTGATCGGACCGATGACGTTGATACCCTCGGGCGTGGAAAAACTCGGCGTCACGGTGTTTCACGACCTGGAACAGGGTCTGCGCGACGTCGACGTGGTGGTGATGCTGCGCCTGCAGAGCGAGCGCATGCGCGGCGCGCTGCTGTCTTCCGCGCAGGAATTCTTCAAGTACTACGGCCTGACCCCGGAGAAGCTGGCGCTGGCCAAACCCGATGCGATCGTCATGCATCCGGGGCCCCTGAACCGCGGCGTGGAAATAGATTCCGCAGTCGCCGACGGCGCGCACGCGGTAATCCTGTCGCAGGTGAGGTTCGGCATCGCCGTCAGGATGGCGGTAATGAGCATACTGGCGGGGAATTGAATTCGATGAAAATTCACATCAAGAACGGCCGCCTGATCGATCCGACGAACAACATAGACACCCGGGCAGACCTGTTTGTCGCCGCGGGCAAAGTCGCCGCCGTTGGCAAGGCACCGGGCGGCTTCGGCGCAAACCGCGTGATCGACGCCACTGGCATGGTGGTGTGTCCGGGGTTGATCGACCTGTCGGCGCGGTTGCGCGAACCCGGCTTCGAGTACAAGGCGACGCTGGAATCGGAAATGCTGGCCGCGGTCGCGGGCGGCGTGACCAGCCTGGCCTGTCCGCCAGACACCGAGCCGCCGCTGGACGAACCCGGTCTGGTGGAAATGCTCAAGCACCGTGCCAAGACGCTGAACCTGGCACACGTTTATCCTGTCGGCGCGCTCACGGTCGGCCTCGTCGGCGAACAGCTTACCGAGATGGCGGAACTGCGCGATGCCGGCTGCATCGGTTTCTCCCATGCCGATGCGCCTCTGCAGGACAATCAGGTGTTGTGGCGCGCACTGCAGTACGCCGCCACTTTCGGCTTCTGCGTCTGGCTGCGTCCGCAGGACGGCTATCTGGCCAAGGGCGGCGTAGCGCACGATGGCGAAGTGGCCACGCGCCTGGGATTGCCGGGCATCCCGGCCTTTGCCGAGACCATCGCGATTGCCGGCATCGTCGAACTGATGCGCGCCACCGGGGCGCGCGTGCACCTGTGCCGCCTGTCGACGCGCGAAGGTGTAGCGATGGTGCGCGTGGCCAAACGCGACAACCTGCCGCTGAGCTGCGACATCGGCATCCACCACGCCCACCTGTCGGAAGTGGATCTGGGCTATTTCGACTCGCATTGCCACCTGCTGCCGCCGCTGCGCAGCGGGCGTGATCGCGACGCTTTGCGCGAAGGACTGAAGGACGGCACCATAGACGCGCTCTGCTCCGACCATGCACCGGTGGACGAGGATTCGAAGCTGCTGCCGTTCGGCGAATCCGAAGCCGGCGCCACCGGCCTGGAACTGTTGCTGCCGCTTACGCTGAAGTGGGCACTCGAAATGAAAGTTCCGCTGGTGCAGGCGCTCGCGCGAATCACGCGGGAGCCGGCGCGCATTCTCGGCCTGGATGCCGGCCACCTGTCGGAGGGCCATGCGGCCGATGTCTGCGTATTCGATGCGGAACACTATGGCAAGGTGAGCGCCGCCGCGCTCAAGAGCCAGGGGAAAAACACGCCATTCCTCGGCGTCGAGCTACCGGGCAAGGTGCGCTACACCTTGGTGCAGGGCCAGATCGTCTACGACGCCGGGCCCGACTGACCGCACTGAAGCGCGGCGTCCGGCGCCGGATGGTCTGCGCACCGGGCGCCGCAGTTCAGGCTTTTTCGCCGTCTTTGTCGAGCAAATCCGCTGGATCAAGACCCGCGACGGCTACGAATACGGTCTTGCGGCGCGAACTCATTCCCCTGGTGATGCTTACCTGAGCCCGTTTCACCCCCAGGCGCCGGGCGAGAAATTCGATCAGGCATTCATTGGCTTTCCCGTCCACCGGGGGCGAAGCCAGGCGCAGCTTGAGACAATCGCCGTATAATCCGGCAATCTCGGTGCGTTTTGCCCCGGGCTGGGCGTGAACATGAATGGTGAGGCCATCACCTCCGGCCTGGTACCAGCTCAAAGCAGCGTCACCACCGAACGCGCAAGGTACTCAAGCGGGATCAGCAGCAGTTGCGCCGCGACCAGCGCGAACAGCGGTGACAGGTCGACGTTGCCGATGGGTGGAATCAAACGCTGGAACGGTCGCAGGAAAGGGCCGGCAAGCGCGTTGAACAGCGGCGCCAGCGGCGCGTACGGATTGACCCAGCTGATCACCGCCTGAACCAGGATGACGCCGATCAGCAGATACAGGCTGAAACGCGCCAATTCGAGCAGGGCCAGGCTGAAAAAAACACCCGTCAGCACTCCCGACGCGGCGCCGACGCTTCCCCCCTTGAGCAGGTAGAGCAGAAACAGAAGTACTGCCTCGATCAGCCAGGCAAGCAGGATACTCGCCAGATCCAGGCCGAACATGCCGGGGATCAAACGCCGCGCCGGAAGCACCAGCCAATTGGTCAACGCGGTAACGAACTGCCCCAGCGGGTTGCGAAACGGCGCGCGCAGGAGTTGCAGATAGAAGCGCGCGAGCAGCACAAAAACGAGAAAACCGAATACCGTGTCGAGCAAGAACCGCAGAATCTGGCTAAGCATTTATCTCGCCCGCCAAAAAAAGCAGCGCCACATCGGCACAAGTTGACTCAAGAGCTGGCGCATCGCGGCGCGCGCGGCAATGCGCGTAGGCCTCATTCGTCCGCACCCAGTTGCTCGCCCAACTCGTGCGCACGCTGGTTGGCCGCGTGCAGCGCCCGCACGATCAGGTCCTTGACGCGGTCTGCATCCATGCTGGCGAGCGCGCGCGCGGTCGTCCCTCCCTTGGAGGTGACGCGCTCGCGCAGCACCGACGCGTCCTCCGAGCTCTGCGCCGCGAGCCGCGCTGTCCCGATGAAGGTCTCGACCGCGAGTTTCCTGGCATCCGCGGCGGAAAAACCCATTTCCCGCGCTGCCTGCTGCAGCGCCTCGATGAAATAGAGCACGTAAGCCGGGCCGCTGCCGGAGATCGCCGTTACCGGATCGAGCATGCTTTCCTCCGTCACCCACAGCGTTGCACCCACCGCGCCGAGTATGGACTCGGCCAAAGCGCGCTGACCGGCGTCGACCCCGGCACTCGCATACAGGCCAGTGATGCCGGCGCCGATGAGCGCCGGCGTATTGGGCATGCAACGTACCAGGATGGGGTAGCCGCCGAGCCACCGCGACAGATCGACGAGGCGGATGCCGGCGGCGATGGTGATCACGAGTTCGCGCTTGAGCTGCGGTTGCAGCGCCCGGGCGGCGGCGCGCATCTGCTGCGGCTTGACTGCCAGCACCACCACCTCGCCAAGCGGGGCGGCCGCGGCCACGCCATCCACGCAGGCGACGGCGAATTTCGCGGCGAGCCGCGAGCGCGCCTCAGCCTGAATTTCGACCACGCGGATACCCGTTGGCGCATGGCCCCTGCCGATGAGGCCGCCGAGCAGGGCCGCCGCCATGTTGCCACCGCCGATTACCGTAATGTTCACGCCCTGACCCTTTCGCCGAATATGGCAGTGCCTACGCGAACGATCGTCGCACCTTCCATGACTGCCGCCTCCAGATCCTGCGACATGCCCATCGACAGGGTGTCGAGCCCAAAACCCGCCGCGTTGAGCCGCTCCAGCAACGCGCGCAGGCCGCGAAAGCGCCGGCGTTGCAAGTCGATGTCGTCGCCGGGCTCGGGAACGGCCATCAGTCCGCGCAGCCTGAGCCGCGGCAATGTGCGCACCGCATCGGCCAGCCGCTCCACGTCCTCCGGTGCCACGCCGCTCTTGCTCGTCTCCCCGCTCACGTTTACCTGCAGGCAAATATCGAGGGGCGCGCGCCCCGGCGGACGCGCCTCTGCCAGGCGCAGCGCGATTTTCTCGCGCGCAACCGAGTGCACCCAATCAAAGTGCCCGGCGATCGCCCGCGTCTTGTTGCTCTGAATCGGACCGACAAAATGCCAAACGAGCGGCAGCGCGGACAATTCGGCGATTTTCTCCAGCCCCTCCTGAGCGTAATTTTCGCCGAATTCGCGCTGTCCCGCCAGATAGGCGGCGCGCACCGCCCCCGCAGTGAAGGTCTTGCTCACCGCCAGCAAGGCAATAGCGCCGGGCTCGCGCCCTGCCGAGCGCGCCGCCGCGGCGATCCGCGCCCTTACGACTTGCAAGTTACTATCGATTGTGGACATAATTTGCCGCGGGCGTGAGCGCGGGAAACCGGCGATGAATCGCACCCACTCTGTCAGTTGCATTATCGCCTGGCGTGTCACTCGGCATGGAGCGATTATAAATGGATATTTCTGAACTGCTTGCCTTCGTGGTCAAGAACAAGGCATCCGACCTGCATCTTTCGTCGGGACTGCCTCCCATGATCCGCGTGCACGGCGACATCAAGCGGATCAACCTGCCGGCGATGGAGCACAAGGACGTGCACGGCATGATCTATGACATTATGAACGACGGCCAGCGCAAGTTCTACGAAGAGAACCTGGAGTGCGACTTTTCCTTCGCCATCCCCGGCCTGGCGCGTTTTCGCGTCAACGCATTCGTGCAGAACCGCGGCGCGGCCGCGGTGATGCGGACCATTCCGTCCAAGATCCTGTCGCTTGCTGACCTCAAGTGCCCGAAGATCTTCGAGGAAATATCCGACCAGCCGCGCGGCGTGGTACTGGTGACCGGGCCAACCGGCTCGGGCAAGTCCACCACGCTGGCGGCAATGGTCAACCACAAGAACGAAACTGAAGAAGGCCACATACTCACCATCGAGGATCCGATCGAATTCGTGCACGATTCGAAGAAGTGCCTGATCAACCAGCGCGAGGTCGGCCCGCACACGCTGTCGTTCAGCAACGCGCTGCGCTCCGCGCTGCGCGAAGATCCGGACGTGATCCTGGTGGGGGAGATGCGCGACCTGGAAACCATCCGCCTGGCCCTTTCCGGCGCAGAAACCGGCCACCTGGTGTTCGGCACCCTGCACACCAGTTCGGCGGCGAAGACCATCGACCGTATCGTCGACGTGTTCCCGGCGGCGGAAAAGGAAATGATACGCGCGATGATCTCCGAGTCCTTGAAGGCGATCATCTCGCAGACGCTGCTCAAGACCAAGGATGGCTCAGGGCGGGTTGCGGCCCACGAAATCATGATTGGCACGCCCGCCATCCGCAACCTGATCCGCGAAGCGAAGATCGCGCAGATGTATTCTGCGATCCAGACCGGCCAGCAGTTCGGCATGCAGACGCTGGACCAGAATCTGCAGGACCTGATAAAGAAAGGCGTCATCACGAGCGCCGAAGCACGCAGCAAGGCGGCCAACAAGGACAATTTCCCCGGCGGCTAGCGAAGCCTGGCCGCGCAAACGGCGTCGCAGCCCGAATTCGGCGCCGCCGTGGCAACCATCGGGGGCGACCGGCCGAAAATACGACTTCCGGAACCATTTGGACGAAACCGAAAACGAGGTGAAGTATGGATAGCGGCCAGTCAACGAAATTCATGTACGACCTGCTGCGGCTGATGCTCAGCAAGAAAGGTTCCGACCTGTTCATCACCGCGGATTTTCCGCCGGCGATGAAGCTCGACGGAAAAATGACGCCGGTCATGGACCAGAAACTCACCGGCCAGCATACCGCCGATCTGGTACGCGCGATAATGAATGACAAGCAAGCGGCCGAATTCGAGGCAACCAAGGAGTGCAACTTCGCCATCGCCCCCTCTGGCATCGGCCGCTTCCGCGTTAACTGCTTCGTGCAGCAGAACAAGATCGGCATGGTGCTGCGCACGATCACCACCACCATCCCCAAGATTGAGGAGTTGGGGCTGCCGCCGGTATTGAAAGACGTGGTCATGAACAAGCGCGGCCTGGTGATCATGGTGGGCGGCACCGGCTCGGGCAAGTCGACCTCCCTCGCGGCGATGATCGGCTACCGCAACCAAAACAGCTACGGCCACATCATTACCATCGAGGATCCGGTCGAATACGTGCATCCGCACATCAATTGCCTGATCACGCAGCGCGAAGTGGGCGTGGATACCGCGTCCTGGGAAACGGCGCTGCGCAATACCCTGCGCCAAGCGCCGGACGTGATCCTGATCGGCGAGATTCGTTCCAGGGAAACCATGGAGCATGCCGTGGCATTCGCCGAAACCGGCCACCTGTGCATGGGTACGCTGCACGCCAACAGCGCCAACCAGGCGCTGGACCGCATCGTCAATTTCTTTCCCGAGGAACGCCGGGCGCAACTACTGATGGACCTGTCGCTCAACCTCAAGGCGCTGGTGTCGCAGCGCCTGATCCCGCTGAAGGAAGGCAAAGGGCGGGCAGCAGCGATCGAAATCATGCTCAATTCGCCGCTGATCGCCGACCTGATCTTCAAGGGGGAGGTGCACGAGATCAAGGAAATCATGAAGAAGTCGCGCGAACTGGGCATGCAGACCTTCGACCAGGCCCTGTTCGACCTGTACGAGGAAGGCAAGATCAACTACGAGGACGCGCTCAGAAACGCCGACTCGGTCAACGATCTGCGCCTCAACATCAAACTGCACGGCAAGGAAGCGAAGAACCGCGACGTAAGCGCGGGCATCGAGCACCTGAACATCGTTTGACCGGGACGAGGCAGCGGCCCCGTCCGACCGCGCCGGCTAGATATCGAGCCGCGCGATCAGCGCATTACTTTCGATGAAGGCCCGCCGCGGCTCGACGTCGTCTCCCATGAGCTTGGAGAATATCTCGTCGGCGGCGATGCCGTCCTCGATCTGCACACGCAGCAGGCGTCGCTTGGCCGGATCCATGGTGGTTTCCCAGAGCTGCTCCGGGTTCATCTCGCCCAGGCCCTTGTAGCGCTGCAGCGCTGCATTTTTCTCCACCTCCTGCAGCAGCCAGGCCATCACATCGCCGAAATCCCTCACCGCCTGCCGTTTCTCGCCGCGGTCGATAAAGGCGCCGGGGCCGATCAGGCCCTCCAGCAGCTGCGCCGTGCCGAGCAACTGCTGATAGTCGCCGGAGAGCAGGAAATCCTCGTCGATGACGCACCTGCGGCTATTCCCGTGCACGCTGCGTTCGATCAGGAGCCGGTGCCGCTCGTGCTTTTCGTCGAAGCGCGGGGTCACGGCCATTTCCTTGTCCGCCAGTACGCGTTGCAGCCGCTCGGCGCTATCGCGCGCGGATTCGGCGTCGTGCAAATCCAGCTTCAGCCCGTTGCGCAGGATTGCAACCAGCACATCGCGGTCGATGATCCGCGCGATGCGGTCGATGACCGCGCGCGCGAGCAAATACGAATTCGCAAGCTGCCGCAGCGCGTCGCCTGCGACCGGCTGGCCGTCCTGTTGCGGCATCAGCGTCGCCCCCATCAGCGCCTGCTTGAGCATGTACTGGGACAATTCGTGCTCATCCTTGAGGTAACGCTCATCCTTGCCGATCTTGGCCTTGAACAACGGCGGCTGCGCGATGTAGATGTGTCCGCGCTCGACCAGATCCGGCATCTGCCTGTAGAAAAAAGTCAGCAGCAGCGTGCGGATGTGCGCGCCGTCGACGTCGGCGTCGGTCATGATGATGATGCGGTGGTAGCGCAGTTTGCCGAGGTTGTAGTCGTCCTTGATGCCGGTTCCGAGCGCGGTGATCAGCGTGGCGATCTCGGCAAAGGCGACGAGCTTGTCGAAGCGCGCCTTCTCCACGTTGAGTATTTTGCCCTTGAGCGGAAGGATCGCCTGGAACTTGCGATCGCGCCCCTGCTTGGCGGAACCGCCGGCGGAGTCCCCCTCCACGAGATAGATTTCGCACAAGGCCGGGTCCTTCTCCTGGCAGTCGGCGAGCTTGCCCGGCAGGCCCATTCCGTCGAGCACGCCCTTGCGGCGGGTCATTTCGCGCGCCTTCCTCGCGGCCTCGCGCGCACGCGCGGCATCGACGATCTTGACGGTGATGGTCTTCGCGTCGCCGGGCCGCTCGAGCAGGAACTCCGCGAGCTTTGCCGCGACCACTTCCTGCACCACCGGCTGCACTTCCGAACTCACCAGCTTGTCCTTGGTCTGCGAGGAGAACTTCGGCTCCGGCACCTTCACCGAAAGCACGCAGCTCAGACCCTCGCGCATGTCCTCCCCGGTGGTTTCGACCTTGGCCTTCTTCGCCAGCTCCTGGCCCTCGATGTACTGGTTGAGCGTGCGCGTCATCGCCGCGCGCAGCCCGGTGAGGTGGGTGCCTCCGTCGCGCTGCGGAATGTTGTTAGTAAAGCAAAGCACCTGCTCCTGATACGAATCGTTCCACTGCATCGCGACTTCGACGATGATGCCGTCTTTTTCACCGACCGCATGGAATATGCTGTTGTGCAGCACCACCTTGTTGCGGTTGACGAACTCGACAAAACCCTTCACGCCACCCGAAAAGGCGAAGTTTTCCTCCTTCCCCGCGAGTTGGTCCACCAGGCGAATCTTGACGCCGTTGTTGAGGAAGGACAGCTCGCGCAGCCGCTTCGCCAGAATGTCGTAGCGGTACTCGATCGTGCTGAAGGTGGCGGTGCTCGCCAGAAAATGCACCTCGGTGCCGCGCCGCTCGGTCGTGCCGGTCTGCTGCAGCGGCGCGGTGGCAACCCCGTCGCGGAACTCCATGCTGTAGGTCTTTCCTTCGCGGCGTATGGTGAGGCGCAGCCACTCGGACAAGGCGTTTACCACGGACACGCCGACGCCGTGCAAACCGCCGGCGATTTTGTACGAATTGTTGTCGAACTTTCCGCCGGCGTGCAATTCGGTCATCACAATTTCCGCGGTCGAGCGCGCCTTATCGTCATCCGGATGCGTCCCGGTTGGAATACCGCGGCCGTTGTCGGTGACGCTGATCGAGTTGTCGCTGTGTATCGTTACCGTGATGTCGTCGCAATAGCCGGCCAGGGCCTCGTCGATGGCGTTGTCCACCACCTCGAACACCATGTGGTGCAGGCCCGTGCCATCGGAGGTGTCGCCGATGTACATGCCGGGGCGTTTGCGCACCGCGTCCAGGCCCTTGAGCACTTTGATGCTGCTTTCTTCGTAGTCGCCGTTGCCGACGTGCTGCGGATTGGTTTTATCGTTCATTCCGGTTCTTCTCTTGACCTGTGTGACAGACTTGCTGCATTCAAAATGGGTTGCGACCTCTCCTGCCTTGCGCGCATCAGATGCGCATCGGCATGACGACGTACTTGAAATTGTCGTTCCCGGGCACGGTGATCAATGCGCTCGAGTTGGCGTCGCCCAGCGCACATTCGACTTCGCCGCATTCCAGATTGTTGAGTACGTCCTGTAGATAGTTCACATTGAAACCTATGTCGAGCGCTTCCCCGGAATAGGTCACATCGAGCTCCTCTTGCGCCTCTTCCTGTTCGTTGTTGCTACAGATGATCTTGAGGCTGCCGTCGACCAGCATCCAGCGCACACCCTTGAACTTCTCGTTGGTGAGAATGGCGGCCCGCTGCAGGGCCTGCAGCAGCTCTACCCGGTTGAGCAACAGTTTCTTGTTGTGCGTCGTCGGAATAACGCGGGTGTAATCGGGAAACTTGCCGTCCACCAGCTTGGAGATGAGTACGATGCCGCCGAAGGAGAAACGCGCCTGGGTCGGCGACAGTTCCACCTCGACCGGATCGTCGCTGTCGGACATAAGCTTGGATAGCTCGAGGATCGTCTTTCGCGGCAGGATCACTTCTTGCGCGCCGTCCGTCTTGTGCGCCGCGCTCGCGAGAGCAAGGCGATGCCCGTCCGTGGCCACGACGGTAATTTTGTCTTCCCGCGTAACCAGCAACAGGCCGTTCAGGTAATAGCGGATATCCTGCTGCGCCATGGCGTACTGCACCGACAGAAACAACGCCTTTAGCACCTTTTGCGGCAGCGTCATCCTGGTGCTCGCGCCTTCGGCCAGGGACAATTTCGGGAAGTCCTCCGCCGGCAGGGTCTGCAGGTTGAACCGGCTCTTGGCTGCTTTCACCTGCAGTTTCTTTTCCTGCAGGTTCAGCGTCACTTCCGACTGCTCAGGCAGCGCGCGCAGGATGTCCAGAAGTTTTCTTGCCCCCACGGTGATAGCCTTGGCCTCCCCCGGGTTGTCGCAGACTGCCCGCGCCGAGATCTGGATCTCGATGTCGGTGGCGACGATGGTTATATCCGAGCCTTTGCGCTCCAGGAGCACGTTGGAAAGAATGGGCAGAGTGTGGCGCCTCTCGATGATGCCGGAAACAGCATCGAGCGGTTCCAGCAAGATCTCTCTGTTTATCTTAATAGTATTCATTATATTTTCCTGATAATGATGATAATGCAGCCTCTTTGTGGGGATATCTCGACAATTTCCTTTGTATTCCTGCTGCTGGCTCGTCTTTCCGGCGTGTATAACCCTGTGGACCGTTGTTTATAGTTTGTGGGCACAATCGAGCCCGCGGAAATAAGCCGAGTAATCCACAGGAAACCAAAAAGTTGTTGGCAGACATTCTCACCCTTTGAGCACCTGTTCGAGCACGTGGTAGTCGTGGTTGATTTCGGTATGTTTCTCGCGCAAGGAAGCAATGGTTCGGCAGGCGTGTAGAACGGTTGTGTGGTCGCGGTTGCCGAAAGCGTCGCCGATGTCCGGCAGGCTGTGCTGGGTCAGTTCCTTCGCCAAGGCCATCGCCATCTGCCGCGGGCGGGCGACATTGCGGCTGCGTTTCTTGGAGTGCATGTCGGAGATCTTTATCTTGTAGAACTCCGCCACCGTCTTCTGGATATTGTCGATGGAAATCTGCCGGTTCTGCACCGATAGCAGATCCTTGAGCGCTTCCTTCGCCAGGTCGAGTGAAATTTCCTTTCCGTTGAAGCGGGAAAAGGCAATGACGCTTTTCAGCGCCCCCTCGAGTTCGCGCACGTTGGAGCGGATGTGCTTGGCGATAAAGAACGCGACTTCCTCGTCCAGGCGTACCGAAATGGCCTCGGCTTTTTTCAGGACGATAGCCACGCGCATTTCCTGCTCCGGCGGCTCGATGCCGACTGATAGTCCCCAGGAAAAGCGCGACTTGAGCCGCTCTTCGATGCCGCTGATGTCCTTGGGATAGGTGTCGCAGGTGATGATAACCTGCTTGTGCGCCTCGATCAGCGCGTTGAAAGCGTAGAAAAATTCTTCCTGGGTTCGGTCTTTGCCGCTGAAGAATTGAATATCGTCGATGAGCAGCAGGTCGAGCGAGTGGTAGTAGCGCTTGAATTCGTCGAAGGACTTCTGGTGGTAGGCGCGCACCACGTCGGAGATGTACTGTGCGGCGTGCAGGTAGCGCACCTTTGCTGTGGGGTGCTGCGCCAGCACGTTATTGCCCACCGCGTGAATCAGGTGCGTCTTGCCCAAGCCGACCCCGCCGTAAACGAACAGCGGGTTGTAGGAGGTTCCCGGGTGTTCGGACACCTGCAAGCCCGCGGCGCGCGCCAATTGGTTGGCCTTGCCGATGACGAAGTTGTCGAAGGTAAATTCCGGAATCAATCCCGCTTTCTCGTGGCCGCCGGAACGCTGGCGCGCGGGCCGGGTGATTGAGGGGGCGTCTGCGGGCTTGGCGGCCGCCGCCTCGGCTTGCGCCATGGCGAGGCTTACGCGGATCGGCGAGGAAAAATACTCGGCCGCCATCGCCTCGATGCGGGCGAGGTAGCGGTTCTTGATCCAGTCCAGGACGAAGCGGTTCGGCGCCAGGAGAGCAAGCTGCCCGGAAGGCGTTTTGCTGTCGAGTCGGAGGGGCTTGATCCAGGTATTGAATTGCTGTGCCGGGAGCTCATTTTCTAAGCGGCTCAGGCAGGAAAGCCAGAATCTTTCCATGGCCCTGTTTTAATATGTAGACAAGCTTGGGATTGAGGACAAAAACAAGTGTGCATTTTAGCCTTTTGCGGCGAAGTTATCCACAGGCATTTATTCAGCTGCGACCCATGCCGGCATTGACAGAAAAGGGCGTATTAGGGTTAAATGCCGGGTTCTGTCGTAAGCAAGAAAGAATCCAAAAATGAAGCGCACTTATCAGCCCTCAGTAGTACGCAAAAAACGCACCCACGGTTTTCTTGTGCGCATGCGCACCCGCGGCGGCCGGGCGGTCATTCGCGCGCGCCGGGCTCGCGGCCGGGCCCGCCTTTCGGTTTGAGGCCAAACACCCGGTACCGCTTCTCCAGGGAGCAAAGGCTGCGCCGCAAGGCGCAAATCACGCCGGTGCTCGCGCGCGGCCGGCTCACAGGCGGTGGTAGCATGCAACTGCATTCGATGCCCAGTGACAGCGGTCCGCGTTTGGGCGTCATTGCAGGCCGGCATGCGTGGCCCCGGGCGGTGGACCGCAACCGCTTCCGGCGCCTGGTGCGCGAGACGTTCCGCCTGCTGCAGCACCGCCTGCAGCAACGCGACTACTTAGTCAGGGCACGCAATCCACAACGGCGCGAGCCAAGCGGCGCCGAGATCGGGAAGCTGCTCGCAAGCTGGTGCAAGACTGACGGAGAGTAGCGGGCGTGAGCAAGCTTCTCCTTTTCCTGATCAAAGCGTATCGCTACTGCCTGAGCCCGCTGCTTGGGCCCAGTTGCCGCTTTTTTCCTTCATGTTCGGAATATGCCACTGAAGCGATCGATAAACACGGGCCCGGGTACGGCGGCTGGCTGGCGCTCAAGCGCCTCGCACGCTGCCACCCCTGGCATCCCGGCGGTTATGACCCTGTTCCTTGAGTCCCCATGGATACGCAACGTCTGATTCTGTTCTTCGTGTTTTCGTTCTCGCTGCTGCTCCTTTGGGATGCGTGGCAAAAGGAACACCGGCCGCCCGTCCCGACGGCCGCATCGAGCGCGCAAAAAGGCGCAGCCCAGGCGACGGTGCCCAGCCCCAGTGTGCCGGCGCAGGCAAGGCCCGCGCCAACGCAACAAGCCGGCCATGCCATCCCGCCGACCAAGGCGACCCAGGGGAAACGCGAGAAACTCCAGGTCAAAACCGATACCCTTATCGCCGACATCGATTTGCAGGGCGGCGATATCGTGCGCTTGGAATTCCTCAAGCAAAAGGATACCCTGGACGAAAAATTGAATTTCGTGCTGTTCACACCCGAGCATCGCTACGCCGCCCAAAGCGGCCTGATCGGTCCCGGCCTGCCGACCCACAAGACCATCTACATTTCAGATGCGAGAGAGTACGCGCTTACAGACGGACAGGACAAACTGCAAGTGCGCTTGGAAGCCCCCGGTCCGGAGGGGGTGAAAACGGTTAAGACCCTTACCTTCCATCGTTCGAGCTATGCCATCGACATCAACCACGAAATCGTCAATGGCAGCGCCACGCCCCTGGCCGCCCACGCCTACTTTCAGTTGTTGCGCGACGACAAGGCTCCGTCAGGCGACAGCGCGATGGTCAGCACTTACACCGGTGCGGCGATCTACACGGAGCAGGAAAAATTCCACAAGCTCGCCTTTGGCGAAATGGAGAAAAGCAAAGCCAGCCTGCCCAAGGCGACCGACAACGGCTGGATCGCGATGCTGCAGCACTACTTCGTCAGCGCTTGGCTGCCCAAGGAAAAAACCCAGCGCGAGTATTACGCCAAACATCTGGAGGACAACCTGTACTCGGTCGGCGTGATTGTGCCGGTGGCGGCGATCGCGCCCAATTCCAGCGGCAGCGTGTCGGTTTCGCTCTATGCCGGGCCGCAGGAGCAGGACGCCCTGAAGAGCATCGCGCCCGGGCTGGACCTGGTGGTCGATTACGGCTGGCTGACCGTGGTTGCGGCACCGCTGTTCTGGCTGCTGCAGTTCCTGTACAAGTGGGTGGCCAATTGGGGGGTCGCCATCATCCTGCTCACCGTGCTCATCAAAGCAGTTTTCTTTCCGCTATCGGCGGCGAGTTACAAATCCATGGCCAAGATGAAACTGGTGACGCCGCGCATGACCAAGCTGCGCGAGCAGTATGGCAACGACCGGGCGCGCCTGAACCAGGCGATGATGGAACTGTACAAGACCGAGAAGATCAATCCCCTGGGGGGCTGCCTGCCGATCGTGGTGCAGATCCCGGTGTTCATCTCGCTCTACTGGGTGTTGCTCGCGAGCGTCGAACTGCGTCATGCGCCTTTCTACCTGTGGATCCACGATTTGTCGGCGCAGGACCCTTATTACGTGCTGCCGCTGCTGATGATGGGCTCGATGGTGATCCAGACCAAGCTCAACCCGGTGCCGCCCGACCCAGTGCAGGCGAAGGTCATGATGATCATGCCCTTCGCCTTTGGCGTGATGTTCTTTTTCTTCCCGGCCGGGCTGGTGCTCTACTGGCTGGTCAACAATATTCTCTCCATCGCCCAGCAGTGGCAGATCACCCGCATGATCGAGGGTGGCAAGGCCCCCGCGCGGCGCTGACGCATTGCACGCCACAGATCCCGACTGAGGCCGACCGGATTTTCGGATCAGCATCCTGGAGCGCCAGCCCGTGACCCAGCTGGATGACGCGATTGCGGCAATAGCCACCGCTCCGGGACGCGGCGGGATAGGCGTGGTGCGGGTGTCGGGCAGGAGACTCGGGCCGCTTGCGCACGCGCTGCTTGGCAAGTTACCCGCCCCGCGGCGCGCAGAACGCGCGGTCTTCCTCGATGCGCGCGGCGCCGCCATAGACGACGGGCTCGCGCTATATTTCCCGGCCCCGCATTCCTACACCGGCGAAGAGGTGCTCGAACTGCAGGGCCACGGCGGACCGGTGGTGATGCAGATGTTGCTCAAGCGCTGCCAGGAACTGGGCGCGCGCCTGGCAGAGCCCGGCGAATTCACCCGCCGCGCGTTTCTCAACGACAAGATGGATCTGGCTCAAGCCGAAAGCGTGGCTGACCTGATCGAAGCCGCCACCGACAGCGCTGCACGCTGCGCACTGCGCTCGCTGCGCGGCGAGTTTTCCGCCGCAATCGAAGAATTGCTGCGCCAGCTGATCGAATTGCGCATGCTGGTGGAAGCGACGCTCGATTTTCCGGACGACGAGCTCGATCCTCTGAACCGGGCCGACGTCATGGGGCGGCACGCCAGGTTGCTGCAGGCGATCGAGGCCGCGCTGGCGAAAAGCCGCCAGGGAAGCCTGCTGCGCACCGGTTTGCAGGTGGTGCTGGCGGGTCAGCCCAATGTGGGCAAGTCCAGCCTGCTGAATCGCCTGGCGGGGGAGGAACTTGCGATCGTCACGCCCATCCCCGGCACCACGCGCGACAGCGTGCGCCAGGCGGTCCAGATCGACGGCGTGCCGCTCAACATCGTCGACACCGCGGGCCTGCGCGATACCGTGGACGAGGTCGAACGCCATGGCATCGCGCGCACCTGGAGCGAGATCGGACGCGCCGACGTGGTGGTGCTGCTGGTCGATGCGCGCGCCGGCGTGACCGCCCAGGACCTGGACCTGGTGGCGCGTATTCCAAGTGGAGTGAAGCGCGTGTTCGTGCACAACAAGCTCGACCTCGCCGGCGGGGAGCCGCGGGTACAGCATAGCGCAAGCTCCGCTAGCCTCTATCTTTCCGCCAAGACCGGCGCGGGCACGGACCTTTTGCGCGCCGAATTGCTCGCCATCGCCGGCTGGCAGCAAGGCGCCGAAGACCCGTTCATGGCACGCGAGCGGCACCTGGCAGCGCTGCGTCAGGCAGCGCTGCACGCCGCCCTGGCGGGTGCGCATTTCGGCCGGCAGGAACTGTTCGCCGAGGAGCTGCGCCTGGCGCAGGAACAACTCAGCCGCATTACCGGTGAATTCGTGGCCGATGACCTGCTCGGGGAGATTTTCTCCCGTTTCTGCATCGGCAAGTGACGCGGAATCGGCGGCGATCGAGCGAAGTCCTGATGAGCCGCGTAAAGCGGCCGAAATGCCGCGGTCCGTTTGTTCACCACATGCGTCTTCCGTCCGGGTGCGGATGACTTCATGTGCTGAATGCAAACCGGTCCCAGCGCTCGCCACCCGCCATCGTTGTAGAATGAACAACGTATTTTCGGCGCCGATTGGGTCACCGGCACTAGGTGCGCGCGACCGAGGCTCCCGCTATCAACAACCAGGCCGGCAAAACATGAATCCACCCATTACCAACAGCAGCGCGGCTTCAAGTGTGCCCGGCTACGTCCGGCACCCGGGCGTGGGGGAATGGGTCGCACGCATGGCGCAGCTCGCCAAACCGGACAGGGTTGTCCACGCCACCGAGACGCCGCTGGGCTGGATGCCGGAGTTCGATGATCTGCACTGGCAGGGGCTGGAATTCGGCGCCGACAAATACGCCAGCGTTACCAACGTAGACCGGGCCGCCTGGGAGCGCGAACTGGTGCTGCACGACGAGTTGTTCGCCAAGCTCGTGGACCGGTTGCCGCAAGCCCTGGTGCTCGAACGCCAACTGCTGGAGACGCGCCTCGCGCCCTGAGAATGCGGTAGCGAACGAGGGGGCTCGTTCCTTCATGCTCCCGTGGGCGCGCGATCCCCTGATTGACGTGATACACTTTCGCGCACACTAGGCGCGGGGTCTGTCCGGGTCTTTGCCGCGCTGGAACAATTATTCTGCAATCGAACACTAACGGAGGACCACGCCATGCGATTTAAATCCGCTCTCTTCGCTGCCGCTATGGCGGCTAGCGCCTTGTTTGTGCCAGCGCAAAGCGCGTATAGCGCCGACAAGTTCATTACCGTCGGCACCGGCGGCATCGTCGGCGTCTACTACCCTCTGGGCGGCGCAATCTGCCGCTTCGTCAACGCCGGGCGCAAGGATCATGGGTACCGCTGTACGGTGGAATCCACCGGCGGTTCGGTGTTCAATATCAATGCCGTCATGTCCGGCGACATGGATATCGGGTTTGCGCAGAGCGACACGCAGTTCTACGCCTTGAACGGCAAGGGTGCGTTCAAGGAAAAACAACCCAAGCTGCGCGCGCTGTTTTCGGTCTATCCGGAGCTGTTCACGCTGGTGACCAGGCAGGACGCGAACATCAAGAACTTCGCCGACCTGAAGGGCAAGCGCATGAACATCGGCGACCCAGGCTCCGGGACACGCGCGACCACCGAGCTGGTGATGGCCGCGACTGGCGTGCGAAAAGAGGATCTGCGTCTGGCGACCGAACTGAAATTCGTCGAGATGGCGCCCGCGCTGTGCGACAACAAGATCGATGCCTTCACCTTCGTTGCCGGCCATCCGAACGCGATTTTCCAGGAAGCCGCCACCTCCTGCGCCTCCACCATCGCCACCGTCGCCGGGCCGGGAATCGACAAGCTGGTCAAAGACAATCCCTTCTACGCCAAGGCGAACATCCCGGGCAAGATGTACAAGGGCACCGACAATCCCCAGCCGTCGTTCGGCGTGCTGGCTACGATGGTGGCGAGCGCCGACCTGCCGGAGCAGACGGCCTATGTCATCACCAAGGCGCTGTTCGACAATTTCGACGACTTCAGGAAGCTGCACCCTGCAGTGGCCAACATCACCAAGGAGCAGATGCTCCTAGGCAATACCGTACCTTTCCATCCGGGCGCGCTCAGGTATTTCCGCGAAAAAGGGCTGCTGAAGTAAGCATCGGTTACGCAGAAGCCGTCGAGCGGGCGCCATTGAGCGCCCGCTCTTGCTTGCGGGGCTTTGATCGTCAGGAGGAGGGATGGAAGACAACCGGAATCCCGGCGCGCCGCAGCCGGATCTGATCGAGCGGGTGATCGCCGCCGAATCCGGGGCGCGACAGCCTGAGGGACTGACGCACCTCCTGATCGTCAACGTCGCGGTGCTGTGGTCGCTGTTCCAGCTGTGGATATCCTCGCCCATCCCGTACTGGGTCGCAGAGTTCGACTCTGGCCTGCAGAAGTACGTGATGTTCAACGATTCCATGGCGCGGTCCATCCATCTGTCCTTCGCCGTGTTCCTCGTCTATCTCGCCTTTCCGCTGCTGAAAAGCAGCCCGCGAAAGTACGTGCCGGCCTACGATTGGGTGCTGGCGCTGGCAGCGACGTTTTGCGCCGGATATCTGTTTCTGTTCTATGGCGCGCTCTCGGGGCGCCAAGGCTCGCCCAGCGCCATGGACATCGGTGTCGCCATAGTGGGCGTGCTCACGCTGCTCGAGGCCACGCGGCGCTGCCTCGGGAAGCCGATGATGGTGATGGGCATCATCTGCCTCGTCTACGTGTTTGCCGGCCGCTACATGCCAGACCTGATCGCCCACAAGGGCGCGTCCCTGGGGCGCGCGGCCTCGCATTTCTGGATCACCACCGAAGGCGTTTTCGGCGTGGCCCTGGGCGTGTCCACCAGTTTCGTGTTCCTGTACGTGTTGTTCGGCGCCATGCTCGATCAGGCGGGCGCCGGCAATTACCTCACGCGCGTCGCGTTTGCGCTGATGGGCCACATGCGCGGCGGACCGGGCAAGGCATCCGTGCTAGCTTCCGGTTTCAACGGCATGATTTCCGGCTCGTCGGTGGCCAATGTGCTCACCGGCGGCAATGTCACCATCATGCTGATGAAGCGGGTCGGCTACTCGCCGGTCAAGGCAGGCGCGATCGAAGTGTCCTCCTCGTCGAACGGCCAGATCATGCCGCCGGTGATGGGCGCTGCCGCTTTTCTCATGGTGGAGTACATCAATATTCCCTACAGCGAAATCGTCAAGCACGCTTTCCTTCCCGCGATCCTGGCCTATGTGTCCCTGCTGTATATCGTTCATATCGAAGCGGTGAAGGCGGGCATGAAGGGGATCCCGCGGCGGCCTACGGCACTCAAAGGGCGACTGCTCGGCTGGGGCTTCACCATCGCCGGCACTTTCATCGTAATTCAGCTGTGTTTGTGGCTGTCGGCATGGCTGCCGCGGATGTTCGGCGAGGCCGCCACCGGACTGACCGCGCTTCTGGTTCTGGCGGCTTATGTCGCTTGTGTGTGGTATTCGGCACGCTGGTTCGACCAGGCGGATCCGACCGCCGAAATCGATCCGACAGTCATGACCGAGCTGCCGCCGACCATGCCCACGGTGCTTTCGGGTTTGTTCTATATTCTGCCGGTGTTCATCCTCGTCTGGTGCCTGATGGTGCTGGAGCAATCGCCGGGACTCGCCGCGTTCTACGCCTGCAGCTTTCTCGGCTTCATGTTGATCACGCAGCGGCCGCTGATCGCCTGGTTTCGCGCACGGCCGCTCGCGGGCACGGTGCGCCACGGGTTTTTCGATCTGTACAAGAGCCTGGAGTTCGGCGGGCGCAATATGCTCGGCATCGCCGTCGCGACAGCGGTGGCCGGCATCATTGTCGGCACGGTGAGTCTGACCGGCATCGGCCAGTCCCTGGCCGACATCGTGGAGCAACTCTCCTTCGGCTCGCTCATCGGCGTGCTGCTGTTGACGGCGTTGTTCTCGCTGGTTCTCGGCATGGGCCTGCCGACCACCGCGAACTACATCGTCACGGCCACTCTGCTCGCGCCGGTGATCGTGGCGCTAGCTGCCTCGCATGGGCTGGAGGTGCCGCTCATCGCGGTGCACCTGTTCGTGTTCTACTTCGGCATCATGGCCGATGCCACGCCGCCCGTGGCGCTGGCCGCCTATGCCGCGGCGGGCCTTTCGGGCGCGGATCCGCTCGAGACCGGCATCCAGGGATTCATCTACGAGACGCGCACCGCCATCCTGCCCTTCGTGTTCCTGTTCAACACGGAGCTGCTGATGATAGGCATCACCTCCTGGTGGCATTTCGTTCTGGTCGTCGCGGCTGCGGTGGTCGCCTGTTTCTCCTTCGCTTCGGCGACCCAGCGCTATTTCATCGTGGCCAACCGCTGGTGGGAGACGCTGGCGCTGCTGCTCATTGCCTTTTCGCTGTTTCGCCCGGACATCTACCGCGATTGGTTCTATCCGCCGTTTGCTTTGCAACCGGCAAGCGAAGTGACGCGGATCGTCGGCAAACTGCCGGAAGGCAGCAATATGCGGCTGCGCATCGAAGTCGACGACAAAGGCAGAGTCGAGGAGCGTACTTTCATTTTGCCGGTCACCCGGGGGGCGCCGGAGAAGCGTCTCGAGCGCGCGGGCCTGACGACACAGATGAAAAACGACCGACTGGTGATCGCCGACATCGGCGTCGACAGCCCGGCGGAGAAAATTCGCCTGGACGTGGCCAATAAAAACCGCATTGTTGGTATCGAGACGCGCATCCCGCAGCCGGACAAGGAGTGGTACATCGTGCCGGCGTTGCTGCTGCTTGCGCTGGTGGTGGCGGCGCAGCGCCGGCGCATGGCCGCTGCCGCCGTGGCGCAACCTTGAGCAACGTCGCATTTGCAGGACTCTGGCGCTCGCACGGCAGTGCGGGCTGGTATGCTCGCCCGGGCTCGACGGCGACCTTGCAGCCGTTGAGCCCGGGCACAATAAGTTCGAGAAGGCTGCGTTCAATTCCACCCCAAGCACGCACAGGGTGGCTCCGCCCCGATGGCCGCTCCAGCTTCGCCTATCGGCAGTATATCTGGATCAGGGCGTGTGCAATTTCGGAAGGGGATTTTCTGCCGCGCTTATACCAGACCTGGGTCCAATTCAGTGCGCCCAGGAGGGCGAGGCGGAACAGCGTGCGGTCAATTTGCGGCGGAAGGTCCAGGGCATCGATCAGGGTGCGAAAGCGCGCCTCGTACGCGTCCCTGATCCTGATCAGCGGCCCGGTCAACATTCCCATGTCTGGATTGAACAGCGAGCTGCCGGTATACCCGGCGAGCGCATTGTCTGAAACGAGTACCTTCAGATGGGCGGCGCAGGCAGCTTCCAGTTGTTGGCGGGGGTCGCTTGCCTGAGCAAGCGCTTTGTCCATTGCCGCGTTGATGCCCTTGAACCCTTCGTCGTGGACCTGGGAAAACAGGTCCTCTTTGGAGCGGAAATAGTGGTATATCGATCCTGGGAGGATGCCGCCTGCCTCGGCGATTTCCTTTAAGGTAGCGCCCTTGTAGCCGTGGCGATGAAACGCCTGCGCGGCAACGATCAGGAGGTGGTAGCGCAGCGTCTTCGACCTCCCGCCGCGGTTCTTGCCGGACCCTGTTTCCAGAATTTGCCAGCGACGTTCTGCGCGCCTGAATCTTGCCTGCTGGACGCCACTTAGCCGTGATCGGCCACGTGGATCGCGCTCCGGGAGCGCCGATATTCGCTTGTAGAGCGTTTCCAGTTGGTGGCGCTTCCAGATTGCCCGTACGCCCGAGGGCGAAATCTGTACGCCGCGCCGGCAAAGCGCGTCAGCGACGCGGAATTGACCCAGCTCGGGCTCGGAGGCCGCATAGGCCAGCACCATCGCTTCGGCTTCGGATCGCGTTACCGGCGTGGAGGCTCGCGCCATCGATCATGTCCTCGGGAGAAAATACATACCAAGTGTCCCTTACAAACGCGTCCACAGGTGTTCCTTTTGCCGCGCTTGACAATGGACCTTCCGCTAGTTTAACCTGCGTGCGTCTTCCCAAACAACAATTTAATAAAGCACTGTGGGATAGAGTTGTTTCCACGCCCGAACCCCATACCGTTTCTTGGCGATAGGAGGACGCATGAGCGGAATTCTTTGGATCAGATTCAACGTGTTCCCGGCGTTGTTGCGGGCCGGCGTGAGCTGGCCCACGGGTCATACCGATCGAATGCAGCGGCACTCTAAGCTTGCTGCAGCTACTTGAGCCGCAAGCGGGTAGACTGCGCGTAGTTGACAGTTCAATCGCAACAGTACGGCGTGCGCGGGGGAGGCGATGCGGGTTAGCAGGCCCGGACCTAAGGTCCAATTTCTTCTGTCGCCTGGGTGGCCTTTGACGTTCCAGATCAAGTTGAAAACGTGAACTCAGAAATCGCCCTTTTTCTGATTCAGGACGGCCTGACCAATGGCGCAATCTACGCGCTGCTGGCATTGGCTCTGGTGCTGATATTCGCGGTGACGCGGGTGATCTTCATCCCGCAGGGCGAATTCGTCACCTACGGGGCGCTTACCCTCGCCAGCCTGCAGTTGGGCAAGCTGCCGGGGACGGCCTGGCTGCTGCTCGGCGCGGGCCTGGCGGTCGCAGCAGTGGAACTGGTCGTGGCGCTGCGCCAGGGTGCGGCGAGGCGCATTCCAGCCATTGTTCTCAACTATGTAATCATACCAGCCGCGCTGCTTTGGCTTACCTGGTGGGCTGCACCGCAGAAGCCGGCGCTCACACTTCAAATTCTGCTGGCGCTCGCCCTGGTGGTGCCGCTGGGACCGATGGTCTATCGGCTCGCCTACCAGCCGCTCGCCAATGCATCGGTGCTGGTGCTGCTGATCATTTCGGTTGCGGTGCACTTCGCCATGACCGGCCTGGGTCTGGTGTTCTTCGGCGCCGAGGGCTCGCGCACGCCGCCTTTCTCCGACGCACAATGGAAACTGGGGGTGCTCAACATATCCGGGCAGAGTATCTGGGTAATAGGCGCGAGCCTGGCGCTGATTGTGACGCTGTTTCTGTTTTTCGAGCGCACCATTTACGGCAAGGCGCTGCGCGCGACGGCCATCAACCGCGTCGGCGCGCGGCTGGTCGGGGTTTCCCCGCTGATGGCGGGGAAATTAAGCTTTTCGCTTGCTGCGTTGATCGGCGCGCTTTCCGGAATCCTGATTGCACCCATCACCACGATCTACTATGACTCGGGCTTCCTCGTCGGGCTGAAGGGCTTCGTCGGCGCCATCATCGGTGGCATGGTGAGCTATCCGCTGGCTGCCGCCGGAGCGCTGCTGGTCGGGATGCTCGAGGCCTACGCCTCGTTCTGGGCCAGCGCCTACAAGGAAGTCATCGTTTTCACGCTGATCATTCCGGTGCTGGTGTGGCGCTCGCTCACCACGCATCATATCGAGGAAGAAGAGGAATGAACGGCGGAGGAGCGACCCGGGCGCGCCTGGTCCTCGGCGTGTTTCTCGCGTTCATATTGGTCGCACCGTTGGCGCTGCCCGAGTTCCACGTCACCCTGCTGAATTACATCGGCCTCTACAGTATCGTGTCGCTAGGTCTGGTGCTGCTCACCGGAGTTGGGGGGCTGACCTCTTTCGGGCAGGCGGCCTTCGTTGGACTGGGTGCGTATACCACCGCTTACCTGAGCACCGTCCACGGTGTGTCGCCATGGTTGACCTTGCTGGTCGGGCTGGCGCTCACTTTCGCGATGTCCCTTTTCCTTGGCTTCATCAGCTTGCGGCTTTCGGGTCACTATCTGCCCTTGGGAACCATAGCCTGGGGCATCAGCCTGTACTTTCTGTTCGGCAATATGGAATTTCTCGGCGGCTATACCGGTATCTCCAGCCTGCCTGCGATCAATTTTTTCGGCCTGGTACTCGACTCCGGGCGCAAGTTCCATTACCTCATCTGGACCCTGGCCCTGCTGGCGCTGTTGTCCATATACAATCTGCTCGATTCGCGTTCTGGCCGGGCGATCCGCGCCCTCAAGGGAGGCGGGCTGATGGCCGAGAGCTTTGGCGTCAACACGGCGCGGATGAAAATCGTCATTTTCATTTATGCCGCGCTGCTCGCCAGCCTCTCGGGCTGGCTTTACGCGCACCTGCTGCGATTTGTCAATCCCACCCCGTTTTCGATCAACGCCGGCATCGAATACCTGTTCATGGCCGTGGTCGGCGGCGCCGCTTCGGTCTGGGGCGCCGTGATCGGGGCGGGAATTCTGACCATACTCAAGCAGTGGCTGCAGGATTTGCTGCCCAAGCTGCTGGGGCAAAGCGGCAACTTCGAGATGATCGTTTTCGGCGTCCTGCTGGTGCTGCTGCTGCAGCGCGCGCGCGATGGCATCATGCCGCTGGTCGTGCGTTATTTTCCCGGACCGGACAAAGCGCTGCCTGCGGGAGGAGAGGCGCTGCCGCAGCGAGCCCGCCCGGCCGCGGGCGAAAGCCTGCTGGAAGTCAAGGCGGCGCGCAAAGCGTTCGGCGGCCTGGTGGCCGTGAACGACCTGTCTTTTTCCATGAACAGCGGCGAGATTCTGGGGCTGATCGGCCCCAACGGCGCCGGCAAGAGCACGGTGTTCAATCTGGTGACGGGCGTGCTGCCGGCTACCGGCGGCGAGGTGCATTTCCGCGGCGAGCGCATCGACGCCTTGTCCTCGCGCGCCATCGTCCTGCGGGGTGTGGCGCGCACTTTCCAGCAGGTGCACTTGTTACCCACGATGAGCCTGCTGGAAAACGTCGCCATGGGCGCGCACCTGCGCGGGGCGAAAGGCGTGATCAGCGCGGCGTTGCACCTGGAGCGTTCCGAGGAAGCCAGGCTGCTCGCGGAGGCGGCGCGCCAGCTCGAACGCGTGGGGCTGGGAAGCAGCCTGCACGAACAGGCGGGCAGCCTGCCATTGGGCCAGCAGCGCGTCCTCGAAATCGCGCGCGCTCTTTGCGCGGATCCGATGCTACTGCTGCTCGACGAACCTGCAGCCGGGCTGCGTTACCAGGAAAAGCGCTCGCTCGCCGAGCTTCTGCGCAGGCTCAAGTCCGAGGGCATGAGCATTTTGCTGGTCGAGCACGACATGGATTTCGTGATGAAGCTGGTGGACCGGCTGGTGGTGATGGATTTCGGCGAGAAGCTGGCCGAAGGCCTGCCGCAGGAGATCCAGGCAAACCCGGCGGTGCTTGAAGCTTACCTGGGGGGCGTCACGTGAGCTTGCTCCTGGAGGTGCGCGGCCTGTGCGTGGCCTACGGCAAGGTGGAAGCGGTGCACCAGGCCGCCTTGCGCGTGGAAGAGGGCAGGATCGTCACGGTCATCGGCCCCAACGGCGCGGGCAAGACCACGCTATTGGCGGCGCTCATGGGCATGCTGGCTGCGCGCGGCAGCGTCAGCTATGCGGGTGAGGAAATCACGCGCGTCGAGCCGGAGCGGCGCGTAAGCCGGGGCCTGTGCCTGGTTCCGGAGCGGCGCGAACTGTTCGCCGCGATGACTGTAGAGGACAATCTGGTACTGGGCGCTTTTCACCGTTATCGGAAACGCGACAAGACCATCGACGCTGATTTCGAGCAGGTCTACCAGTTGTTTCCGCGCCTGAAAGAGCGCCGCCGGCAGTTGGCCGGGACGCTTTCCGGCGGTGAGCGCCAGATGCTAGCGCTGGGCCGCGCGCTCATGAGCCGGCCGCGCCTGCTGATGCTGGACGAGCCGAGTCTGGGCCTGGCGCCGCTGATCGTGCGCGATATTTTCCGGGTCATCGCCGGCCTGCGCGAAATGGGCGTGTCCATCCTGCTGGTGGAGCAGAACGCGCGCGCCGCGCTGCAGGTGGCCGACTACGGCTACGTGCTGGAAACCGGCGAAATCGTCCTGGAAGGGGCGAGCGCGGAACTCGCCTCCAATCCCCGCGTCATCGAAAGCTATCTCGGTCTGGCCTCGGGGAAGGAGGGCTGACTGTTTCACGTGGAACAGTCAGTCTGGGCTCCGGCCGGTCCGCGCAAGCTTTGACATTTTCGCTGGTCGAAGTGGCCGGGCTTGGTGCGCTGACGTTGCGCGCCCTCGCGCGCCAACGTGCATTTCGTACGGATAAAAATGCAGCCGTACGAAATACACGGTACTGGACAAAAGCGCGCCAGACCAGGCCTAATCCCATTGTTCCACGTGGAACAAAGGCTTACGATTCACGGGAAATGGGCGTAAAATCGCGCCTCTTTGGCGTGGCAGCGGGCGTATGCATTTTCCTGGCGAATTCGACGTAATCGTGGTTGGCGGCGGGCACGCGGGGACCGAGGCTGCCCTGGCCGCAGCCCGCGCCGGCAGCAAGACCCTGCTGCTCACGCACAATATCGAAACGCTGGGACAAATGTCCTGCAACCCCTCGATCGGCGGTATAGGCAAAGGCCATCTGGTCAAGGAAGTCGACGCACTGAGCGGAGCCATGGCGATCGCCGCGGACGAATCCGGCATCCAGTTCCGCATCCTCAATTCGAGCAAAGGCGCGGCGGTGCGCGCCACCCGTGCCCAGGCTGACCGTCTGTTGTACAAGCAGGCGATCCGTTTGCGCCTGGAGAATCAGCCCAATCTCACTTTGTTCCAGCAGGCGGTGGACGACCTAATGCTCGAGGGCGATCGGGTCAGCGGCGTAGTGACCCAACTGGGTGTTCGTTTCTCCGGGCGCACCGTGGTACTGACCACCGGCACCTTTCTTTCCGGCCTGATCCATGTCGGCATGGTCAATTACCAGGCGGGCAGGGCAGGCGACCCGCCCTCGGTCAGCCTGGCGGCGCGGCTGCGCGAATTGAAGCTTCCGGTCGGCCGCCTGAAAACCGGCACGCCGCCGCGCATCGACGGCCGCTCGATCAATTTTTCGGTCATGCAGGAGCAGCCGGGCGACGATCCGACGCCGGTGTTTTCCTATATGGGCAGCCGCGAACTGCATCCGCGTCAACTGCCCTGCTGGATCACGCACACCAACGCGCGCACGCATGAAATCATTCGCGCCGGACTGGACCGCTCGCCGATGTATACCGGCGTGATCGAAGGAATCGGCCCACGTTACTGTCCTTCCATCGAAGACAAGATCCACCGCTTCGCGAACAAGGCAAGTCATCAGGTATTCCTCGAACCCGAAGGCCTGACCACTCAGGAGTTCTATCCCAACGGCATCTCGACCAGTCTGCCGTTCGATGTGCAGCTCGAGCTGGTGCGCTCGATCAAGGGCCTCGAGCAGGCGCACATCCTGCGCCCCGGCTATGCCATCGAGTACGATTATTTCGATCCGCGCGGTCTGCGGGCGTCGCTGGAAACGAAGGCGATTTCCGGGTTGTTTTTCGCCGGGCAGATCAACGGTACCACCGGCTATGAAGAAGCCGCTGCCCAGGGCCTGCTGGCAGGCATCAACGCGGCCCTGCGGGTGCAAGGCCGCGAGGCGTGGTGCCCGCGCCGCGACCAGGCCTACCTCGGCGTGCTGGTCGACGATCTCATCACCCGCGGCGTGTCCGAGCCCTACCGCATGTTCACCAGCCGCGCCGAATATCGCCTGATGCTGCGCGAAGACAATGCCGACATGCGCCTGACCGAAATCGGGCGCCGCCTGGGTCTGATAGACGAGCCTCGCTGGGTGGCCTTCGAGCGCAAGCGCGAAGCCGTCGCGATGGAACTCGAACGGCTCAAGTCGATCTGGATCAACCCCAAGCTATTGCCGCATGCCGATGCAGAGAGGGTTTTGGGCAGAGGAATAGAGAGGGAGTATGCGCTTACGGACCTACTGCGCCGCCCGGACGTGAGTTATGCCAGTCTTATGTCCCTGCCGGGGGTCGGCGAGTCAGTCGCCGACCCGGTTGTGGCGGAACAGGTCGAGATCCAGATCAAATACGACGGTTATATCGCCCGCCAGCACGACGAAGTGCAACGGCGCGAGCAATACGAGGCGACGGCGCTGCCGCGCGACCTCGACTATGGCAGTGTGCGCGGTTTGTCCAGGGAAGTGCAGCAAAAGCTGAACCAGCACAAACCCGAAACCCTGGGCCAGGCCTCGCGTATCTCCGGCCTGACGCCGGCTGCCGTTTCCCTGCTGCTGGTGCACCTGAAGCGGGGATTCGAGGCGACAACCGGGCGTGCTGACGTACCCTTGCGCACTTCCGCGGCGACAGCCGGTCGCAAAAATCAGGGCGACAAGCGTCCGGACGATACGTGTGACGAGCGGCCCGCGGCATGAGCGCGGCCGATCAACTGCAGCGCGGGCTGGTGGCGCTGGGATTGACGCTGGACCCGGACACCCGGCAGCGGTTGCTCGACTACCTGGCACTGATCGCAAAATGGAATCGAGTATATAACCTCACCGCGATACGCGAGCCGGAAAAAATGGTAAGCCACCACCTACTCGACAGCCTGGCCGTGGCACCGCATCTGCACGCCGAGCGCCTCCTCGACGTAGGCAGCGGCGCCGGGCTGCCCGGGATTCCGCTTGCGCTTGCGCGTTCGGAGACGCACGTAACCCTGCTCGACAGCAATCACAAGAAGGCCGCGTTTCTGAACCAGGCGGTGATCGAACTGAAACTGAAAAACGCCCAGGCCTGCAGCGAGCGCGTCGAGTCCTGGCAGACGCAGAACCGCTTCGACGTGATCATATCGCGCGCCTTTTCCGACATGGGCGAGTTCGTGCGCATCGCCCGGCACCTGCTCGCGCCGGGCGGACTGTTCGCGGCGATGAAGGGCCTGTATCCCTATGAGGAAATCGACAAGCTGCCGCCGGAATACGAAGTGCGCCAGGTGCTGCCACTGGCGATCCCCGGCCTCGAGGGCGCGCGGCATTTGGTGCTGATCGGATCAGAGGAGCAGGCAGGGTGAGGCCGCGCATCCTCGCCGTCGCCAACCAGAAAGGCGGGGTGGGCAAGACCACGACCAGCGTCAATCTTGCCGCCGGGCTCGCCGGCGCCGGGAAGCGCGTGCTCTTGATCGACCTTGATCCGCAGGGCAACGCCACCATGGGAAGCGGTATCGACAAGCGCGCTCTGGAGAGCTCCGTCTACCAGGTGCTGCTCGGCCTGACGACGGTGCAGTCGGTACGGCAAAAATCCGAAAGCGGCGGCTACGACGTGGTGCCGTCCAACCGCGAACTCGCCGGCGCCGAAGTCGAAATGGTGAATCTGGAGAACCGCGAAACACGGCTCAAGTCGGCACTGGACACGTTCATGGGGGAATACGATTTCATGCTCCTGGACTGCCCGCCTGCGCTCAACCTGCTCACCCTCAACGGCTTGGTCGCGGCCGACGCAGTGATGATTCCGATGCAATGCGAGTATTACGCCCTGGAGGGCTTGAGCGATCTGGTGGAGACCATACGCAAGGTGCGCAAACACCTCAATCCGCGGCTCGAGATCGAGGGTTTGCTGCGCACCATGTACGATCCGCGCAACTCGCTCGCGCAGCAGGTCTCGGCCCAGCTGCAGCAGCATTTCGGCGACAAACTGTACTCGACCATCATCCCGCGCAACGTGCGCTTGGCCGAAGCGCCGAGCTACGGCGCGCCTGCGCTGAGCCTGGACAAGGCGTGCAAGGGCTCGCACGCTTATCTGGCGCTGGCCGACGAATTGCTGTCGCGCTCTGTCATCGCGCCGGCCTAGAAAGGGAAGCGAAAATGAAAGGATTGGGACGCGGGCTGGACGCACTGCTGGCCAAGGACGAAGAGGCCGGCGGTGAAACCCTGAAATTGGTGAAGCTCGAAGAGTTGCAGCCGGGCAAGTACCAGCCGCGCACGCGCATGGACCAGGCGTCGCTGGAAGATCTGGCGCGCTCGCTCAAGGCGCAGGGAGTAATGCAGCCCATCCTGGCGCGCACCCTGGGCAAGGGGCGCTATGAGATCATCGCCGGCGAGCGACGTTGGCGCGCGGCCAAAATAGCCGGCCTGCGCGAAGTCCCGGTCGTGATCCGCGAAGTACCGGATTCGGCGGCGCTGGCAATGGCCTTGATCGAGAACATCCAGCGCGAGAATCTAAATCCGCTAGAAGAGGCCACGGGCATCCACCGCCTGATCAACGAATTCAAAATGACGCATCAGGAAGCCGCCGAGGCCGTGGGCCGCTCGCGCGCCGCGACCAGCAATCTGCTGCGCCTGCTGAACCTGCCGCAAGCGGTGCAGGCGCTGCTCTACGATGGCAAGATCGACATGGGCCATGCGCGCGCCCTGCTCGCGCTGGAAGGCCGGCGCCAGGAGGACGTGGCCATGCGCGTGGCCGAGCGCGGACTGTCGGTGCGCGAAACCGAGAAGCTGGTTCAGGACATCCTCAACCCGAAGCTCAGGAAAGCGGGCCGGCTCAGGACCAATCGCGACATCCTGCGCTTCGAGGAAGAGCTGTCGGAAAAATTCGGCACCAAAGTCGAAATCAAGCCCGGCAAAAAGGGCGCGGGGAAGCTGGTGATCAGCTATGCCAGCCACGAACATCTCGACGATCTGCTGTCGAAATTCAAGGGCTGAAATTCGCGGCAGGCGTTTCGACCGAACCTACCTGTTGCGTGTCAGCGGCACGAAGCGCACCGGCAGGCTGCGCTGAGTCGAGATCGAGCCATCGGCCTGCTTTACCAACACCTGCAGAAATTGCACCTCGAGCGTCCCGCCGACCGGAATGACCATGCGCCCGCCGGGCTTCAACTGTGCGACCAGCGCCGGTGGAACGTGGGGAGCGGCTGCAGTGACGATGATGGCATCGAATGGTGCGCGTTCCGGCCAGCCGCCGTAGCCGTCGCCGATTCTGGTTTCGATGTTCTTGTACCCCAGTTGTTGCAGTATTGCGGCGGCATTGTTTCCTATCGGCTCGATGATTTCGATCGAATGCACCCGATCCACCAGCTCGGCCAGCACGGCAGCCTGATAACCGGAGCCGGTGCCGATCTCCAGCACTGAACTTCCGGGCTTGGCGTCGAGCAGCTCGGTCATCAGGGCAACGATGTAGGGCTGGGAGATGGTCTGGCCGTGTCCGATGGGCAAGGGCCGGTTGGCATAGGCCAGGGATCCGTATTGCGCCGGGACGAAGCGGTGGCGCGGCACTTTGGCGATCGCCGCCATCACGCGCGCGGCGAACGCCGGGCGGCCGGTTTCCGCGCCGGTATCGCGGGCCATGGCGGCGATTTCCTGCAACAGGGCCGCGCGCTCGCGCGTGTACGGATCCTGTGCCTGGGCGCCGCCGCCGGCAAGCGCGGCGATGAGTCCCAGGGTGCGCAAAATCGGGCGCCGCTTCATTTCGGAGGGCATGATTTTCAGTCTAGTTCTCTGACGCAGCTCTGTCATCTCGAGCGCGCGGCGCGCGTCGTACCGCCTGCGCGCCAGCATGGACAATGCGCAGCCGCAGGCAAGGTCCGCCGTTGAGCCCGGCGGGCGCAAGGAAGGCCATTGCTTTGCTTCGGATCATGTCCGAGTACCTTTAAGCGTCGACGCTCATATTGATGTGGATCAATGCATTGCACTCATAATTACTGAATTCAGAATTGACCCTGCTCGGCCAAAACCGCTATAATTTCGCCGTTTTACAGTGAGGATAGCGGCGCGTGTGGCGAAAGTTCCGCCCGGTAATCGGGTTGCAAGTACTGGCCACGATAATCGCCGCGTCGATCGCCGCCTGGATTGCGGGCGCGCACGGCGCGATTTCGGCGGCCCTGGGCGGCCTGATCAGCATTATCGCCGGGTTGGTGTTTGTGCTGTTGACCGCAAGAAGCAAAGTGAGATCCGCGGGGGAGGTCCTGCTCGTCGCCTTCAAGGCTGAAGCGGCGAAACTTTTCCTGGCAATTGTTCTGCTTTGGGTCGTGCTGGCGATCTATCAGGAGGTCGTCGTGGTCGGGCTGATCGCATCGTTTGTCGTATCGATCCTGATCTTCAGCATGGCATTGTTTGCCGGCGACAAAGCGTAACGCGTTTTTGGACATGGACAATTCGGATTAGACAGAATGGCTGCCGGGCAAGAACCCACCGCAACAAGCTATATTCAGCATCACCTGAGCTTCAACGCCCAGCCGGTCGGGGACGGCGCTTTCTGGACGCTGCACGTCGATTCGCTGGCGACCGGCGTAATCCTCGGTGTCGTCGCCACCGCCCTGATGTGGTGGGTAGTGCGCGGCGCGACCGCGGGCGTGCCGAACAAGCGCCAGGCTTTCGTCGAACTCCTGTTCGGTTTTGTCGATGACCAAGTGAAGGACATATTCCACGGCAAGCGCGATTTCGTCGCGCCCGCCGCGCTCACCGTGTTCGTGTGGGTGCTGTTGATGAACGCCATGGACTTCCTGCCGGTCGACATCATGGCGTGGATACTGAAGAACGTGTTCCATCAGCACGAATTCCGCATCGTCCCCACTGCTGACGTCAACACCACCTTCGCTTTGTCGCTGTCGGTGTTGCTGCTGATGATTTATTTCTCCATCGCGGTCAAAGGTCTAGGGGGCTGGATCCACGAACTGTTCTGCGCGCCATTCGGCTCGAACCCCTTGTTGTGGCCGTTCAATTTCCTGTTCAATCTGGTCGAGTACGTGTCCAAGCCGCTGTCGCATTCGCTGCGGCTGTACGGCAACATGTACGCCGGCGAGATCATTTTCCTGCTGCTGTGGCTGTGGGCCGCGACCAGCGTGAGCGGCGCGTTCTTCGGCGCCATCCTCGGCGTAGGCTGGTCGATATTCCACATCCTGATCGTGGTGCTGCAAGCGTACATATTCATGATGCTCACCATCGTCTATATATCGATGGCGCACGAGAGCCACTGAACTGCAATCAATTCAACCCCCGCAACATTTCGTTCAAGAAAGGACACCACGATGGATAAAATTCAAGCCTTGGCCACGATTCAGGCCTACACTGGCATCGGCATCGGCCTGATTGTCGGACTGGGCGCCATGGGCGCCTGTATCGGCGTGGCCCTGATGTGCAGCCGCTTCCTCGAGGGCGCGGCGCGCCAGCCCGAGTTGATCCCTCAGCTTCAGGCCAAAGTGTTCCTGTTGCTCGGCCTGATCGACGCCTCGTTCATCATCGGCGTCGGCATTGCGATGCTGTTCGCGTTCGGCAACCCGCTGCTCGCCGTCATCAAGTAACTTGATCGCAGCGCTGGTCCTGTCGTCATAGCCAGGGCCGTAAGGGGATTCGTACATGAACATCAACTTGACACTGATCGCCCAGGCGATTTCGTTCGCGGTTTTCATCCTGTTTACGGTCAAGTTCGTCTGGCCGCCGCTGATGAAGGCCATCGAAGAGCGCCAGAAGCAGATCGCCGACGGCCTGGCTGCCGGGGAGCGGGGCAAACAGCAACTGGAATCCTCGGGCAAGCTCGCGAACGAGGAGTTGAACAAGGCGCGCGCGCGCGCCGCCGAAATCATCGCCCATGCCGAAAAGCGTGGGCTGCAGATGATCGAGGAAGCCAAGAACTCGGCCAAGGCCGAGGGTGAGCGCCTGATCGCGGGGGCCAAGTCCGAGATCCAGCAGGAAGTTTCTAGCGCCAAGGAGACCCTGCGCGAACAGGTTGCGGTCCTGGTGGTCAGCGGCGCCGAGAAAATCCTGCAGCGCGAAGTCAACGCGCAGGCCCATGCCGAACTGCTCAACCAGCTGAAGCGGGAGCTTTAGACCCCCATGGCCGAGACCGCTACCCTCGCGCGGCCCTACGCCGAGGCGGTATTCCGCCTCGCCGACGCCGGCGGCGCGCTCGCCGCATGGTCGGAGGCGCTCGGCACCCTGGCGCAGGTGGCTGCGCATCCGGACATGCAGGAGTGCCTGGCCAAGTACGATCTGATCGGAGTCCAGTTGCAGGAACTGTTCCAGTCGCTGTGCCCCGGCGGGCTTTCGGCCGAGGCGAAAAATTTCGTCCAGCTCCTGATCGAATACGACCGCCTGACGCTGTTGCCGGAGATCTTCGGGCAGTTTGAAACGCTCAAGAACGAGCGCGAAGGCGTGGTCGACGCCCGGATCACCACGGCCTTTGCCCTGGAGGGCGCGCAGCTCGCGGGCCTGGTGGCGGATCTGGAAAAACGCTTCAAACGCAGGATCAATCCGCAGGTGAGCATTGACCGCGATCTCATCGGCGGCGTGCGCGTGGTGGTCGGCGACGAAGTCATCGACGGCTCGGTGCGCGGCAAGCTGAACACGATGGCCGCGGGACTGCTCGCGAGCTAGCCCGCCGGCGCAAAAAATACTTAAGGTTCAGGAGAAAGCATGCAACAGTTGAATCCTTCCGAGATCAGCGAACTGATCAAGAGCAAGATCCAGAATCTTGCGCTGTCCGCCGACGTCCGTACCCAGGGCACGGTGGTATCGGTGACCGACGGCATTTGCCGCATCCACGGCCTCTCGGACGTGATGGCGGGCGAGATGCTGGAATTCCCCAGGAACACCTTCGGCCTCGCGCTCAACCTCGAGCGCGACTCGGTCGGTGCGGTGGTGCTGGGGCCCTACGAGCACATCTCCGAGGGCGACACGGTCAAGTGCACCGGCCGCATTCTCGATGTGCCGGTCGGCCCGGAACTCATCGGCCGCGTGGTCAACTCGCTCGGCCAGCCGATCGACGGCAAGGGCCCGATCAACGCCAAGATGACGGACGTGATCGAAAAAGTGGCGCCGGGGGTGATCGAGCGCCAGTCGGTATCGCAGCCGGTGCAGACCGGCCTGAAGTCCATCGACTCCATGGTGCCGATCGGCCGCGGCCAGCGCGAGTTGATCATCGGCGACCGCCAGACCGGCAAGACCGCGGTGGCGATCGACACCATCATCAACCAGAAGGGCAAGGACCTGATCTGCGTCTACGTCGCGATCGGGCAGAAAGCCTCCTCGGTGGTCAACGTGGTGCGCAGGCTCGAAGAGCATGGCGCCATGGCTTATACGATTGTCGTCGCGGCCACCGCTTCGGAGTCCGCGGCGATGCAGTACATCGCGCCCTACTCCGGCTGCACCATGGGCGAATACTTCCGCGACCGCGGGCAGGACGCGCTGATCATTTACGACGATCTGACCAAGCAGGCCTGGGCCTACCGCCAGGTGTCGCTGCTGCTGCGCCGCCCGCCGGGCCGCGAAGCCTATCCCGGCGACGTGTTCTACCTGCACTCGCGCCTGCTCGAGCGCGCCGCGCGCGTGAACGCGGACTACGTCGAGAAATTCACCAAGGGCGCGGTCAAAGGCAAGACCGGTTCGCTCACCGCGCTACCGGTGATCGAAACCCAGGCCGGCGACGTCACCGCCTTCGTTCCGACCAACGTGATTTCCATCACCGATGGCCAGATATTCCTCGAGACCGACCTGTTCAACGCCGGCATCCGTCCCGCGATCAACGCCGGCATCTCGGTGTCGCGCGTCGGCGGCGCGGCGCAGACCAAGGTGATCAAGAAGCTGGGTGGCGGCGTGCGCCTGTCCCTGGCGCAGTACCGCGAGCTGGCGGCGTTCGCCCAGTTCGCCTCCGACCTCGACGAAGCCACGAGAAAGCAACTGGAGCGCGGCCGCCTGGTGACCGAACTGATGAAGCAGCCGCAATACGAGCCGCTGCAGGTCTGGGAAATGGCGCTGACGCTGTTCGCGGTGAACAACAGCTATTTCGACGACGTCGACACGAAGACGGCGCTGGCGGCCGAGCGCGCCTTGCGCGCCTACTGCAAGGACAAGTACGCCGCGCTCATCGAGCGCATCGAGAGCACCAAGGATCTGTCCAAGGAAGACGAAGCGACTCTGCACGAGGCGGTCAAGGACTTCAAGAAGAACGGAACGTATTAAGGAACGCGATACCCCCGCTCCCCGATTGCGGAGAGCGGGCCGGGGTGCGGGGCACTGGCAGAAAGGCACAGGAATGGCAGGTTCGAAGGAAATCAAGACCAAGATCAAGAGCGTGCAAAACACGCGCAAGATCACCAAGGCGATGGAGATGGTCGCGGCTTCGAAAATGCGCAAGGCGCAGGAGCGCACACGCGCGGCCCGCCCGTACGCCGAGAAAATCCGCAATGTCGCGGCCCACCTCTCCCATGCCAATCCAGAATACCGCCACCCCTACTTGGTGACGCGCGACACCTCCAAGAAAGTCGGCATCATCGTGGTCACTGCGGACAAGGGGCTGTGCGGCGGCCTGAACACCAACGTGCTGCGTATGGCGCTCGCGAAAATGCGCCAATGGGAATCCGAGGGCGAGAGCTTCGAGGTCTGCTGCATCGGCAACAAGGGCCTGGGTTTCATGCAGCGCCTCGGCGCCAACGTGGTCTCCCACGTCGTCGGCCTGGGCGACAAGCCGCACATGGAGCGGCTGATCGGCGCGCTGAAGATCATGCTCGACGGCTATACCGAAGACCGCTTCGACCGGCTGGAGATTTTCTACACCAAGTTCGTCAACACCATGAAGCAGGAGCCGGTGATGGAGCAGCTCCTGCCGCTGTCGGGCGAGAAGCTCGGCGCGCCCGAAGGCTCCTGGGACTACATCTACGAGCCGGATGCCAAGTCCGTCCTCGATCAGACCCTCACCCGTTACATCGAGGCGCTGATCTACCAGTCGGTGACCGAGAACATGGCCTCCGAACAAAGCGCGCGCATGGTGGCGATGAAGGCGGCGAGCGACAACGCGGGCAGCGTCATCGACGAGCTGACCCTGATCTACAACAAGTCCCGGCAGGCAGCGATCACTAAGGAATTGTCGGAGATCGTCGCCGGTGCGGCGGCAGTATGACGAAACGCCTTGAGCGATCGGGCGAGACTAACGGGCGCGCAGCGCCCGTTATGGCGAGACCGGAGCGCTCAAGCGGCGGCGGTTTAAGAGTTAATTGAACTTTAGGAAAAGACGATGAGCCAAGAAGGAACAATCGTACAGTGCATCGGCGCCGTGGTGGACGTGGAATTTCCGCGCGACCAGATGCCGCATATCTATGACGCGCTGAAAATGGACGAGATCGGGCTGACGCTCGAAGTCGAACAGCAACTCGGCGACGGCATCGTGCGCACCATCGCGCTGGGATCCTCCGACGGCCTGCGCCGCGGCATGAAAGTGATCAACACCGATGCGCCGATTTCGGTGCCGGTGGGCCCGAAGACCCTCGGGCGCATCATGGACGTGCTCGGCCGTTCGATCGACGAAGCCGGCCCGATCGGCGCCGAAAAAGTCGCCTCGATCCACCGCATGGCGCCCAAATACGACGAGCTCTCCCCCAGCCAGGAACTGCTCGAGACCGGCATCAAGGTGATCGACCTGGTATGCCCCTTCGCCAAGGGCGGCAAGGTCGGCCTGTTCGGCGGCGCCGGCGTGGGCAAGACCGTGAACATGATGGAGCTGATCAATAACATCGCAAAGAAACACTCGGGCCTGTCGGTGTTCGCCGGCGTGGGCGAGCGCACGCGCGAGGGCAACGACTTCTACCACGAGATGAAAGACGGCGGCGTGCTCGACAAGGTGGCCCTGGTCTACGGCCAGATGAACGAGCCGCCGGGCAACCGCCTGCGCGTGGCGCTGACCGGCCTCACCATGGCCGAGTATTTTCGCGACGAAGGCCGCGACGTGCTGTTCTTCGTCGACAACATCTACCGCTTCACCCTGGCCGGCACCGAAGTGTCGGCGCTGCTCGGGCGCATGCCGTCGGCAGTGGGCTACCAGCCGACCCTGGCCGAAGAGATGGGCCGGCTGCAGGAACGCATCACCTCCACCAAGACCGGCTCGATCACCTCGATCCAGGCGGTGTACGTGCCTGCCGACGATTTGACCGACCCCTCGCCGGCGACCACCTTCGGCCACCTCGATTCGACCGTGGTGCTGTCGCGCGACATCGCTTCGCTCGGCATCTACCCCGCGGTGGACCCGCTCGACTCGACCTCGCGCCAGATGGACCCGCACGTGGTCGGCGAAGAGCACTACACCACCGCGCGCGCGGTGCAGCAGACGCTGCAGCGCTACAAGGAACTGCGCGACATCATCGCCATTCTGGGCATGGACGAACTCTCGCCGGAAGACAAGCTGGCGGTGGCGCGTGCGCGCAAGATCCAGCGCTTCCTGTCGCAGCCCTTCGACGTGGCCAAGAACTTCACCGGCCAGGAAGGCAAGTACGTGTCGCTGAAGGATACCATCAAGGGTTTCAAGGGGATCGTCAACGGCGACTACGACCACCTGCCGGAGCAGGCGTTCTACATGGTCGGCGCCATCGAAGAAGCGGTCGCGAAGGCGAAGACGCTGCAATAGACAACCCCGGGCCAGCCCGGGGTCGGGGAAAAGAGGTTCCAAGTCCTATGGCACACACAATTCACCTAGACGTCGTCAGCGCCGAAGAAGCCATCTACTCCGGCGAGGCGGAGTTCGTGGTGCTGCCAGGCGAAGAGGGCGAGCTGGGCATCTACCCCAGGCACACCCCGCTGATCACCCGCATCAAACCGGGCACGGTGCGCATCAAGCCCGCGAATGGCGGCGAGGAAGAGCTGATATTCGTCGCCGGCGGCCTCCTCGAAGTGCAGCCCAACCTGATCACCGTGCTCGCCGACACCGCCATCCGCGGCCACGACCTGGACGAAGCCAAGGCGACCGAAGCGTACAAGCGCGCGCAGGAAAACCTGAATGACCGGACCGGGAAGATGGAATACGCCAAGGCCATGTCCGAACTCGCCGAAGCCGCGGCGCAGATCGCCGCCATCCGCAAACTGCGCCAGCGCAAGTAAGCAGAAGAAGTAGGGGGGGGCGCCCCCGCCCCGAGAAAAGTTGTAGGAGGGGCGCCTCCGCCCCGACCAAAAAATGGCGGCCCCGACCGCTTTTTCATTTGCTGCGATCGATGGCCGAGACGCCAGCATCCACGCTGGTTTCAGGGCAACCGCTCCCATCGGCGGCATCCGCATCAGCCCGGCCCACTGCCCTCGTCCGTGTTCCTGCTGTATCCTTGCGAAAACACGCAGGCCGGCAATCCCGCGCCGGCCGGCCGGATGAAAAAAGAGGAACCCGCCATGGACAACACCCAACTCGCCGAACTGCTCATGGGCATCGCCAAGGCCCAAGCCGCCGTCCTTGACGCCGTCGAGCGCGCCCAGCCCGGCTTCAGGAACAACCACGCCGTGCCCATCCTCACCGCTGCGGCCAACGTGCGCGCCGCCGTGCCGCGCATTCAGGACCTGCCCGCGCGCATCCTGCTGCGCATGCAGGGGCGGGCTGCGTTCGACGTGGCGCAGATCCAGCAAAACCTGGAGGCGGCGTGCGCTTCGCATGGTGTAGCGCGCGGCGCGTCCGCCGAGCCCGGGGCGAATCTTTCGCCGGCGGCGATGCGCGCGGCGGCGAGGGTGCCGGGGGCGGCGCCGGCGGCGGCTTCTGCGCCGAGACCTGTCGCGCCTGGGGAAAATTTGGATTTCAGCGCAAAGTCTTGATGTTGTACCCTTGGAAGAAATGTCCGTAGAAGAAAAGCTTCAGGCGATGGAATCCCTTTGGGACGATTTGTGCAGCCGGGCGGGAGTCATTTAACCCCTCCATTGACATAGATATCGCTGTCAAAGCGAAGCTTCAGGCCAACGCGAAGAAATACCCGGTGGATAAGGCACGTGGATCGAAGAAGAAATACTCGGAGTTCTAGAGATTGCGCAATCCCCGTTTCGGGATCAGCCCTATTTGGTGAGGCTACCCCGCGCATTCACCACCGTAATCTGATCGTTCAGCGTCCAGAAATCGTACAGGTACCCGATCCCGAGCAGGCCCGCGGTGCACAGGTAAATTATCCCGGTGACCCACTTGCCCATGTAGAAGCGGTGCACGCCGAAAAACCCCAGAAAAGTGAGCAGCACCCACGCGACGGTGTAGTTCACGCCCCCGGCGCGGAAGCGCAGGTCGGCTTCGCGGTCCATGCCGGGAATCAGGAACAGGTCGATCAGCCAGCCGATGCCGAGCAGGCCGAGGGTGAAGAACCAAAGCGTTCCGGTCACCGGCCTGCCGTAGTAGAAGCGGTGGGCGCCGGTGAAGCCGAAGATCCAGAGGATGTAGCCGATGGTCTTGGAGTGGGTGTCGTTGGCGGTGTTCATGTGTGCGGGTCCCGGGCAGGTGTGTGTTTGCATATTAGCGCGCATCGCGCCGGGCGCGGAGCACAACGATCAAGGTATCATTCATCACTCATCCGAGCCGATCGAGGAAAATGCCATGCCGAACACGATCACCGGCGGCTGCCTGTGCGGAAACATTCGCTACAGCGTCAGCCAGCCAGTCGAAAAGATCATCGCCTGCCACTGCACCCATTGTCAGAAAGCCTCCGGCGCAGGCGCCAGCCACAATGCGCCGCTGCCCTCGAGCGCGGTGACGTTCACCGCCGGAAAGCCCAAGCTGTATGCGGACACTGCCCAGAGCGGAAACATCCTGAACCGCTATTTCTGTCCCGACTGCGGCTCGCCCATCTACAGCCAGAGAGCGAAGGTTCCGGAGATGCTGGTGCTCAAGGTCGGCACGCTGGATGCGCCGAACGACATGAAACTGGTGATGAATATCTGGACCAATAGCGCGCGGCCCTGGATGCACCTCGATCCGGCCACGGAGCATTACCCCGAAAACCGGCCGGTCAAAGCCTAGGCTTTACCGACACAGGCTGATTCCCGCCGCGTTCGGCGGCCCGCAGTTGGTCAAGCCAGGTGCTTACATCGTCGAACACGCGGCCGGCTTCGGCCTCATTGAATAGCTCGTGGTAGAAGCCGGGGTAGCTGTGCATGGTGCCTGCACCCGGCGCCAATTTCCTGAAGAAGGCCTCGCTGCCGCCCGCATCGACCAGATGATCGTCTTCTGCGACGACCAGCAGTGTCTTGACCCTGAGCGCGGATGCGTGCGCCTGGGCAAATCCGATCGCCTCCAGCATTGCGCCGAGCAGGCGCGCGCTGATTTTCGGATGGACCAGCAGGTCGCCGTCGTAGGCATCGACCACGTCCTGCCGGTGCGACAGGTAGCGCGATTCGAGTCCGTTCGGCATGCCGAATCCGGGCGCGACGGCGCCAAGCACCCGCAGCAGCGCCGAGCGGCCAATCGGAGACAAACAACGGGGTGCCGTCGGCGGCAGGCAGAGAGCATTCGCGCGGCTGGGTCGTGGGCATGGCTGCTTGGGTCCTTTCAGCTAAGGTACCATCTCGAATCGGATGGCGGTCCGGGGACCGGGAACGAACGCCGCAGTATATCAATCCCGATCCCGAGGAAGGACACCCGATGCGACGCTGGATCGGATGGGGCGACGACAGTATCGAGCTCGCGCTCGACGCGGAGGGGCTGGCGTTCCTGCGGCAGCGCATCGGCCGGTCCCGGCAGTTCGAGGATGCGACGCTGGCCGGCGCCACCGACAGTACGCTGGAACGGAGCCTGCCGCGCAAATACGTCTCCGACTCGGGCTATGTACTGGGCGAAACCGAGCCGGGGCTCAATTTATTCGGCGTTCTGAACAAATCGCCCGAATCCGCCCGCGAAGCGATGACCGGCATGGTCGCCGGTCTGCTCAGGAATTTCGGCGCGCATTCACGCGCTTTCGTCCGTTCACTGCTTGCGCGGTCGCGACAGGGCCCGCGCCCTTAGAGCCGGTTGCAAAACGAGGGGATATCCCCCGAGGGGACTTTCCCCTCAAGTAGGGGATCAAGGCCTTCGCGGCGCATCCCCTCATACTCCCTACGTCAGAGGCCATTTCGGTATTTCAGAAATGGCCTATCAGGTTTTTTTGCACAGGTTCGAACGCCGCAGCCGGACGCGTCCTGCTGCGCCCACCGTCGAATTAAGGATTAAAATATCCGTTCCCATGGAAGACCTCGATTTTTCGGCCAAACCTGTGCCCCGCCCCGGGGCGGCCGCGCGCGCAACGGCCCAGGTCGCGGCGCAAAGCCCGCTGTATCAGCCCGCACTGGCGCTGGAGTTTTTCCGCTGCGCCGGAACGCTGGAAGAGAAGCCGGCGGGCAAGCCGGTCTTCTCCGAAAATGAGAAGGCCGGGGGCCTGTTCTCCAAGGGCGCGCGCATGTACCTGCTGCTCGAGGGTGAAATCGGCCTGATGATCCGCAACAAGTTCTTCGGGGTGGTGAAGCCGGGCGATGTGTTCGGCGAGCTGGCGGTGATCGCGGATCTGCCGCGCAGCGCGACCGCGATGGCCAAGATCAACTGCCGCGTGCTGTCGCTGGACGAAAAGCAGTTTCACACCGCGCTGGAAAAAAAGCCCGAATTCGCGCTGATGCTGATGAGCAGCATGGTGCAGCGCCTGCGCCAGAGCATCGCGAAACTGGGTGCCTCCCGCCCGGCGGCGGGGGCTCCGGCCGAGCGCAGCGACATCCTCAATCGCAGGACGCTCGCCGGTCTGCAACAGGAACTCGCCGCGCAGGAGCCCGCCGTGTTCCCGGCGGGCAAGGTGATCATGAGCGCGGGCGCGGTGGGCGCGTTCATGTATGTTGTATTGGAGGGCCGCGTCGCCATCTCGGTCGACACGAGCGTGGTCGAACGCGTCGGGCCGGGCGGACTGTTCGGCGAGATGGCGCTCGTGGACCGCTCCGCGCGCGCGGCCTCGGCGACCGCGGAAAGCGAATGCAAGCTGCTTGCGATCAACCGCACCGACTTCGTCAATCTGGTCAAGGCCAAGCCCGCTTTCGGCGCCTCGCTGCTGAAATCGATCGCGGTGCGCATGCAGCAGCTTGCGCTGCAGGTGGCGCAGTCGCAGGCCTGAAGCCGCGCCCGCCTTATTCGATCGTCACCCCGGCCTGTTTCATCAGCCGCGCGTACTTCGCCAGCTGCTCGCGCGTCGCGGCGCCGAGTTCCCCGGGCGACGAGCCGCGCACGGTGAGGCCTTGCGCGTTCAGCTTTTCGCGCACGCCGGGGCCCGCCAGCGCCTTCAGTATTTCCGCGTTCAGCCGCGCGATGATCTCTTTCGGCGTCCCGGCGGGCGCCATGACGGTGAACCAGGAATTGAACTCGAAGCCGGGCAAGCCGGACTCCGATATCGTGGGCGCGTCGGGAAACTGGGCCAGCCGGCTGCGCGTGGTCACCCCCAGCAGCCTGAGCTTGCCGCCGCGGATCAGAGAGGCCACGGTCGCCAGTCCCTGGAACGACACCGGCACCTGGCCCGCGGCGACATCCAGCGCCGCCTGGGTCGCGCCCTTGTACGGCACGTGGGTGAGCGACACCCCCGCGGTCGAAGCGAACAGCGCCGTGGCGATGTGTTGCGGGCTGCCGTTTCCACCGGTGGCGTAATCGATTTTTCCCGGCGTCGCCCTGGCGGCCGCGATCAGTTCAGCCGCGTTGCGGTAGGGCGCCTGGTTGCTTGCGACCAGGCCCCACTCCACCGTAGCGACCAGCGAGACTGGTTCGAAATCCTTGAGGATGTCCCAGGGCATTTTCCGGTGCAGGTTCGGCAGCATGGTCATGATGCTGTCGTTGAAGCCGCCGATGGTATAGCCGTCGGGCACGGCCTTCGCCAGATGTTCGGCCCCGATCAGGCCGGCGGCCCCGGGCTGGTTGTCGACGACGATCTGAGCGCCCATGTTAAGCGACATCTGCTGCGCCACGATGCGCGCCGCATTGTCGACCGCGCTCGCGGCGGCAAGCGGGATGATCATGCGGATCGGCTTGGCCGGATAAGCCGGCTGTGCCGCCGCCGCAAGGGGCAGCGCCGCGAGGATCAGGAAGCAAACGATGCGCTGTGCGAAGGACATGTTACTTTCTCCGGGTGAAGGGTGAATTGCGCCAAGCCGGGCTTCACGTCGGCCCCGGCAACAAACCTCGAATATCCGCCGGGCGCAGGCGCCGAACCGGCGGCGATCCCTCTCAGGCCACGCTGTCCCCGGCGAGGTCGACGCGCACGCTGGGGCGGTTGAGGGTGGCGAGCACGGCGCGGGCGTACTGCTCGGCCCAGGCGATGTCGCCGGAGAAGCGTTTCTCGCCCGCCGCGCGCGCGACTTCGAGGACCCGGTCGAGCGCAAGCACCTTGCCGACCATGCTTCTGGGGGTGCAGCCGAATTCCTCAAACTGCTGCGACAGCCACAGCTCGCCCTCCCGCGCCGTCGGCAGGGGTTTGTCGCCTGCGGTAATCCTCAGTTCGTATTCACGACCCTGGGCAAACGATACGATGACGGTGCCTCGCATGTGGCGCGCTCCTTTGTTCGCAGCAAGTTACATTTTACTGCACACCGGGCCGGCCCGTGATGGCAGCGATCAAGCCAGTGCGGCGATGCCGAGTTCAGCGGCCAGCCGGTTCAGCTTGCGCATCAATTCGGCTGCGATCGGGATGCCGTCGCGCGCATAGGCGAGGCGCCTCGCCTGGCTTTGCTCGCCCGGGAGCCAGATGCGCTCGACCCCCGGCATGCGGCGGCTGCCGCGCAAATCGCGCACCAGCGCATCGACGCGCTGTTTGAACGCCCCGACGTCGCCGAATGCCGCGACGTCGATCGCGACGATAGCCTGCCCGGTATTGGTGGCGCTGGCCTGGTCGTGGTTGAAATCGACGACGCCCGTGCCCATGGCGGCGCCATTGAGCGTTCCGGCGAGCAAGCCGACCAGCAGCGCCAGGCCGTAGCCCTTGTAACCTCCGATGGGCAGGAGGAAACCTTCGTCGGCGCGCCGCGGGTCGGTGAGCGGGCGTCCCTCGCGGTCCATCATCCAGCCCTCGGGCATCGCCTCTCCGCGCTGCGCCTTGGCCTTCACTTTGCCGTAGGCGGCCACGGTGGTGGCCATGTCGAGCACCACCGGCGCCTCGGCCGCGGCGGGAACAGCGATGGCGATCGGGTTGGTCGACAGGAGCAGGTCGAGGCCACCCCAGGGCGGCAGGTGGTTCGCGTTGCCGACCGCGAAGTACAGGCCGATCATGTCGTGGGCGAGCGGCATGCGCGCGTACAGCGACGCGGGTCCCGCATGATTGCTCCATCGCGAGCCGACCCAGGCGACGCCCGCCACGCGCGCTTTGTCGATCGCCATTTGCGCGGCGCGCCGCATCACCAGGTGTCCCATGCCGTTGTCTCCGTGGATCAGCGCCATGCCCGTACGCTCCTCGACCACGCGGATTTCCGGGCGCGGATTCACGCCGCCGGCCTTGATGCGCTGTGCGTACTGCGGCAGGCGGAAGACGCCGTGGCCGTCCGAACCCTGCAGGTCGGCTTCCGCCATCAGAGCCGCCACGGCGAGGGCGTCGGCGGCGGGCAGGCCCAGTTGCTCGAAAGCGCTGGCGATGAACGCGCGCAGGTGCCCGGGGTTTACGCGGGTGGGGACTTCGGTCATGGCAAGTTTTCGAAATTCAGCAAAAGATGCGGCTTCATTTGGACGGCTCAGGCCCGGGCTGGTACAGGACCGTTGCCGCGCTTGCGCGATTCTTGTTTCGCCTGCCGCAGCAGCCAGGCGGCGAAGTCCTGCACCTCCGGCCGGCCGGCCGCGTTCGCGGAGGTGACCAGATAGTACGCCCGCGAGGACTCGAATCTCTTCGCCAGCGGGGCAATCAGCCGGCCCTGCCGGATGGGTTGCCTCACCAGCGGGCTCGTGCCCAGGGCAACGCCCTGGCCGTCGATCGCCGCCTGGATCGTCTGGTCGTACTGGCTGAAGCGCAGCGATCCCGCCGGCTTCAGGCCGGGCAGCTGCATCGTTTCCAGCCACACGGTCCAACTGAGCCAGGGCGTAACCCCGTCCGGCCCTTCGTAGTGCAGCAGGATATGGCGGCGCAGGTCTGCGGGCGTGGCCAGAGGCGCCGAACGCGTGAGCAATTTCGGGCTGCACACCGGCAGCACCACCTCCCCGAACAGCCTCACCGCGCCCTCCGGCGCCGCCCTGGGCGTGCAATAGCGTATCGCCACCTCCATGCCTTCGCGTTCCAGGTCGAGCATTTTGTTGTTCGCCGAGATGCGGATGTCGATATCCGGTCTCTGGCTGCGGAAATCCGTGAGCCGCGGAATCAGCCAGAGCGAGGCGAAGCCAATGGTCGTGGTGACGGTCAGCGCGCGGCCGGCGCGGCGCTCCCCGATCCTGGCCGTGGCATCGGCAATCTGCCGCAGCGCCTGCGTCGTGGCGCGGTAGAGCTCGTGTCCCGCTTCGGTGAGTTGCAGCGCGCGGTGGCGGCGCACGAACAGCACGGCGCCGAGCTGGTCTTCGATGGTCTTCACCTGGCGGCTCACGGCGGATTGGGTGACGAACAGTTCCGCCGCCGCCCGGGTGAAACTCAGGTTGCGCGCGGCCGCCTCGAATCCCCGCAGCAGGTCGAGTGAAGGCAGCTTGCGGCGTAGTTCAGCCATTCCAAGAACTCATGCGAACGATTCTCAAATGTCGTTTGAGCGAAACCACCACCGGCCACACAATCCATTCCTACGCCCACCGAAAAACGAGGATATAGCCGGCGGGCGCAGGCGTCGTGGCTATTTTGGCATGATTTCAACTCAGGTCACAAGGAGCACAGCATGAACATCGAATTCAATCAGGACGGACTCTGCCTGAAGGCGAAGCAGTTGCTGAAAGTGCGCGGCGGCCGCGGCCATTCCATCGTCTGCCACAGCGGCAGCGTGTGGGTGACGCAGGACGGCGACCCGCGCGACATCGTTCTCGCCGCGGGCGAGGCGTTCACCCTCGACCGCAGCGGCGCGGCGGTGGTGCTGGCGTTCGAACCCGGCGCGATCAGCGTTGCACGGCCCAAGCAGCAAACCCGCACAGCGCGGCTGGCCGCGTACCTGAAATCCGCCCTGTCGGGCGCCGGGCTCGCGCGCGGCGCTCAGCGCTGCCGATGAATCGCGCAACGGACCGGGCAGACGCAGAACCTGGCTCCGCCGAAATCGAGGTGATACGGGCAGTTGGGCCAGTCCCCGGTGCGCACGCAAAGCACGTCTTCGCCGTGCACCGTTTCCACGGAGCACATCGGGCTGTCGCCGCACTGGCCGGTCTGCAAACAGGAAAAGTCATGCCGACACTGGGTCGTTTTCCGGAGTACTTCCGCGGGAACGCTGAACACTTTGTGAAATCCCCTCCCCTTTTTTCCGGACTTTGAGCGCTCTTCGGGGCGGGGGTATTGATAAATATCATTGTTGTGCAAGGTAGGCGCGCGCGGCGGATGGCCTGCCGCTCAGGCGGTTTGCGGGCTGTGCGCGGCCGAAGCTTTGCGGATGTCCCGCTCGTCGGGCAATTGCCAGGTGATCAACAGCGAGCAGAGGGCCACCGCTCCCAGCGCCAGCAGGGCGGAGCCGAAGCCGGCCGCCTTGACCGCCGGCCCGAGCGCCCAGACGGCCATTGAACTCACGCCGAATGAAACCGCCAGACGCATGCCGCTTACGCGGGAACGGATACTGTCATCGACGAAGCGCGCGATGATTGCGTCGGTGAAGGGGATGGAGCCGAATACCAGCACCATGAATACGATCATGGCCAGGTACAGGGCCCAGCCCTGGCTGAAGGCGGCCAGCAGGAAAACGGGGCCCTGGCAGGCGATGATGCACAGCATCACGTTGCGAATCGGAAAGCGATCGATCAGTCGCCCCACTGCCAACTGGGACAGCGACGACAGCCCGTAGACGACCGCGAGCAGCACTCCAAGCAAGGCCGGCTGTTCCACCAGGATAGGCAATCGCGCTTTCAGCAGCTCGCCGTTGCCGTTGGTGGTGAAGTTGAACAGGATGCTGCTGGTGACGGCGAGCATGGTCATCACCAGGAAAACCCGGTTTCGGGTGGCCCGCGGCAATGCGATCTGCCTGACGGCGCGCCTTGCCGGCGCACCGTCCTCGGCCGGCGCGAACTTCATGAACAGTAGGCCGCAGGCAATCGATATGAGCCCCGGCACGACGAACGCGGTCCTCCAGTCGGCGTATTGAACGAAAAAACCGGTTGAAATGGCTGCCGCCGCTATACCCAGGTTGCCAGCCATGCCGTTGATTCCTATGGTGATGCCCGGCTTGTTCGCGTGGCGCAGCAACATCGGGATCCCCACCGGGTGGTAGATCGACGCAAAAGCGCCCATCACCCCCAGCGCCAGCGCCAGCTGCCATGGGTTCCGGGTGAGCGCAATCAGCAGGGCCGAGCCGCCCATGCCGAAGAAATAGACGAGCATCATCGCGCGCCGGCCCCAGAGATCCCCCAGCCGCCCAGACGGCAGGGACCCGATACCGAACATGACAAATGCCCCGGTGGTGTAGGGCATGAGATCTTCCCAGCGGCCGACGCCGAATTCGCGCGCGATCGTCGCCACCGCGGTCGCGAAGACCAGCAGCATCAGGTGATCGATCGCGTGGGCGAGGTTCAGCAACAGCGAAGTGATGCGCAGGCTCATCTGGAATTCTGGCGATGCAAGGGCGCAAGTTTAACCCGGAACGGCGGCAAAGTTGCCGTGCCGGCGGCCGCCGCCCGGGAAACCGGACAGGCCCCCTGTCCGCCGCTTACGCATTGTGCCCGGCCGTGTAACAATTCGCCCCTTGCCGGCGAACTAGCTCTGGTGTGGCGCATCAAACGCACGGCTCGCGCTGCGCAGTACGCGGCCCCTGCATCCAAGTGCGTTGATATCCGCGCTCGGGGTGCGGATGGCGCAGCCTTTCGCGGCCCGAATTTTACTGGAGGTTGTCATGGATCGTCGCCAATCGCTTAAATGGCTGTTCGCCTTGTTTGCAATGGCATTGACCGCTGCCGGCTCTGCCTGGGCGAAGGACGGCCCGCCGCCGGCAAGCGCGGCGGGCACGACGACGGCGATTTTCGCAGGCGGCTGTTTTTGGTGCATCGAAGCGGATTTTGAGAAGCTGCCGGGCGTGATCGGGGCGGAATCCGGATATACCGCCGGAAGAACCGCCAACCCGACCTACGAGCAGGTCAGCGCCGGCGGCACCGGGCACACCGAGGCCATCCGGGTAAGCTACGACCCGGCGAAAGTCAGTTATCAGCAGTTGGTCGATTACTTCTGGCGGCATATCGATCCGACGGTGAAGGACCGGCAGTTCTGCGACGTCGGGACGCAATATCGCAGCGGCATCTATTGGCAGAACGAGGCCGAACGCAGGATCGTCGAAGCGAGCCGGGACGCGCTGCTGAAAAGCGGCAAGCTGGCGCAAATTCGTACCGAAATCGCCGCCGCCTCGGCGTTCTACCCGGCCGAGGAATATCACCAAGACTACTACAAGAAAAACCCGATCCGCTACGCCTACTATCGCAAAGGCTGCCGCCGGGACGCACGCGTGCAGGAAGTCTGGGGCGGCAAGTAGGGCCGGCAAAGCGCCTGAATTCGAGCGGACGTTTCCTTCAGGCTCCCCCGCAGACACGCCGGTGCAAGCTCGGCTATCATAGCCGTAGGCCGATTCTTGCACGGGGCGCCCGCCATGAGCCACAAGCACGAGCACCTGATCCAGTCCATTTTTCGCGACCCGATCAGCTCCAACATCCACTGGCGGGAGGTGGAGTCGCTGCTGCATCATCTGGGGGCGGAGACCGAACCGATTTCGGGCGCGCGCCTGCGCGTGAAGCTCCATGGCCACGAGGACGTCCTGCACCGCCCGCATCACGGCAACACGCTGGACCGCTCGGCGGTCAAGATCCTGCGCGAGTATCTGGCCCGCGCCCGGGTTACGCCCTCGCTGCTCGAGGCAGAAAAGCCCCGGGCGAAAGATGCCTGATCTGTTTGACGCCGTGCTCGCGGATCAGCCGATGCCGAGCAGTTCCACCTCGAACACCAGCGTCGCATTGGGCGGAATCGCGCCGCCTGCTCCGCGCGCGCCATAGCCGAGTTCGGGCGGGATGGTCAGTTTTCTCCTGCCGCCCACCAGCATGCCCTGCACGCCCTCGTCCCAGCCGCGGATGACCTGGCCCGTGCCCAGGCGGAACACGAAGGGATCATTGCGGTCCTTGCTCGAGTCGAATTTACTGCCGCTGGTGAGCCAGCCGGTGTAGTGCACGGTGACGCTTTGGCCGGCGGCCGCGGCGGCGCCTTCGCCGGGGACGAGGTCTTCAATGATCAAACCGCTGGGAGTCCGGGTTGTCGGCATGGCAGCCTCTGCTTGAAATAGAGCGGCCATTGTAGTGCCTGGGGTCGGTTTGCGTTCAGCGCTCCAGCTCAACCCGGTCGCGCCCGCCTTCCTTGGCGCGATAAAGCGCCGCGTCGGCGCGGGCGATCAGGGTCTCGTCGCTGTCGGTGGCGGCGCGAAACGCGACGATGCCGACGCTGATGGTGAGCGGGAGCGAAACTTCCGCAGCACCCAGTTCAACCGGCGTCGCCGAAACCGCCTTGCGGATTTTTTCGCCGATGGTCATGAGCGAATCCGCGTCGGTCTGGGGCAAAATCAGCATGAACTCTTCGCCGCCATAGCGCAGCACGATATCGGTCCTGCGCACGCAAGCCGCGATCCGGCGGCTGACTTCTTTCAGCACGGCATCGCCCGCCGGATGTCCATAGCTGTCGTTGACCCGTTTGAAATGGTCGATATCGCACATCAGCAGCGCAAGGGCTGACTTGTAACGCTTTGCCGCATACACGGCTTCTTGCAGCCGGATAAGCCCGTAGCGCTTGTTTTTCAGCCGCGTAAGCCCGTCGGTGATGGCGCCGGTGTAATTTCGCGAATTGATCGCGGCGAGCGTCAAATGCACGCCCAGATTTTCGAGCAGATCCTCTCCCACCTGGATTACTTCCGGGATGCCGACGCAAACGAGCAGGCCGACCAGCTGCGCATCGGCGACCACCGGCAACGCAAAGCTCAGGCCGCCCGGGTCGCGCGTCAATTGCAGCCCTTGCGTGCGGCAGGCATCGACGATAATTCGCGCTGGCAAGCCGGCGAGCAGCGACCGCAACGGCTCCGCATCGCCGGTGAGCGCCGCTGTCAGCGCGCCCTCCCCGCTGGCCGCTTTTTCGTCCCGGCCGGTTCCGCCGACGGTGCAGGTCCAGCCGCTATCGGCAGTCTCGAGGAAGAAGGCCACCTGTCTCGGCCGCAGTTTTTCCAGCAGAACGCGCGAAACGCCGCCCGCGACCTCGCCGGTCTCCAGGTTCTTCGACGCCTCGACCACCAGGGTATAGAGCAGCTCGGACTCCGTGTGGGCGGCCTCGATGTCCGCCACCTGCTCCTCGACGCGCGCCGCCATGTGGTTGAAATCGCGCGCGAGCAGAGAGATCTCGTTTCTTCCGAGCACTTTCGCGCGCGCCTTCAGGTCGCCCGAGGCGAGGCGAAATGCCGTTCGCGAAATCGTCTCGATCGATTGCATCACCAGGCGCCTGAACAGCAGTGCGGTCAGGCCCATGACCAGGAAACCAGCCGCCAGGCCCATGGCCAGCATGGTGTCACGCCGCTCGCGGGCGCTGCGTTCGAGCGGCCCCATGTCGAAATCCACCGCGACGAAGCTGCGCGCAGCGTCTTTCTGCTCGTGGCAGCGCATGCACGCCTGCGAAATCGGAATCGGGCTGACAATGCGCAAGCCCCTGCCCGTTTCGGGAATCTCTATGGCGCCGTAAGCCGGAAAATCTCCCGCGCGGACGCTGTCGCACTTCGGGCATTCCGGATTGTCCCGAACTTCGATGCGCGTACCGATGGCGCCGACATCGGACCCCGCTTTGACGATGCCGCCGGCGGTAAACACGAGGATGCGCTCCGCGCTGGTCATCTCGGTCTGGCGTACGGCATCTGAGGAGATTTCGTTCCATACCTCGCGCCCGCCGCCGGCAAGCATGCGCCGCGCCAGGTCCGAGGCGATGGCGGAACTGTCCTTTCTCGCATCGTTCATGTGCTGTTCGGCAAACTGCCGCTCCTGCTGTCGCGCGAACAGCACCAAGGCCAGCGCGAGCGCGGCCCAGGTGATCAGCAGCACGCCCAGACCGAGCCGCAGCGGAACGCGGTTCCACGGGCGCACTTTCAGCTTGACACCGAGGTCCTGAGGTTTCACTTTCCTGCCCTTGTGCTGAACCTGCCTCCCGGAGGCGGTCGCCGTGGTCGTGCAGCCCCGACCGGAAGTTCCCTGCAGGAGGAACTCCCATCTTAGCATCACATCGATGCGCTGAAGGCGCCGCAGCCCCGGGGCGGGGTCGCGTGGGTGGGGCTGCTATAATTCGACGCTCTGCCGTTGGCGCCGAACCCGGGGCGAATGCGGCGCTTGAACACCTCGCTCAATGGAACTCTACGACATCGCCGTTATCGGCGGCGGCATCAACGGCGCCGGAGTCGCGCGCGATGCCGCTGGCCGCGGACTCAAGGTGCTGCTGGCCGAGCAGAACGATTTCGCCTGGGCGACCTCCTCGGCCAGCACCAAGCTGATCCACGGTGGGCTGCGCTACCTCGAGTATTACGAGTTCCGCCTGGTGTCCGAATCCCTGGCCGAACGCGAAGTGATGCTGCGCATCGCGCCGCACATCATCTGGCCGCTGGAATTCGTGCTGCCGCACGAGAAGCACCTGCGCCCGGCGTGGATGGTCCGCGCCGGCCTGTTGCTCTACGATCATATTGGCGGCCGCACCAGCCTGCCCAAGTCGCGCGGCGTCGGGCTTGAGCCGCGGGACTACGGCGCGGGCTTGAAGCCCGCGTTCAGACGTGGATTCACCTACTACGACGCGTGGGTGGACGACGCGCGTCTGGTGGTGCTGACCCTGTCATCGGCGCGCGCGCATGGCGCGGTTGTGCTCGCGCGCACACGCTGCGTCGGCGCGCGGCGCGAGGGCGATGTCTGGCGCGTGTCGCTGCACGACCAGGCGAGTGGAAAGGAGATCGAGGTGCGTTCGCGCATCCTGGTGAATGCCGCCGGCCCCTGGGTGAAAAGCCTGCTGGATCGCGAACTGAACATCGACTCGCCGGGCCAGATACGCCTGGTGAAAGGCAGCCACATCGTGGTGCCGCGCATTCACGACAAACGCTACGCCTACATTCTGCAGAACCCGGACCGGCGGGTGATCTTCATGATTCCCTACGAGCGTGAGTTCACCCTCATCGGCACCACCGACGTGCAGGTCACGGCGGAGGACCTCCCGCCGGCGATCTCGCCCGAGGAGATCGCCTACCTGTGCGCGGCGGCCAGCCGCTACAGCGCGCGCGCGGTCACCCCCGATCAGGTGGTGTGGAGCTACAGCGGCGTGCGCCCCTTGTACGACGACGGCAAGGAAGACCCTTCGGCCATCACCCGCGACTACGTGCTGCTGCTCGACGAACAAGGCCCGCCGCTCCTGTCCGTTTTCGGCGGCAAGATCACCACCTACCGCAAGCTCGCGGAGCAGGTGATGGAAAGACTCGCGCGCTGGATTCCAGCGCGCCGGCCCTGGACCCATGCCGAGGCGCTGCCGGGCGGAGACTTCGGTGGGCGGGATTTTCCGGCCGTACTGCGCGAGTTCCGCTCGCGTTATGCGGGGTTCGACCCGCATTGGCTGGCGCGCCTGCTGCGACGCCACGGCACGCTCGGCGAGAACATCCTCGCCAATGCAAGATCCGAAGCCGACCTGGGCGAGAACTTCGGCGGAGGCCTGTACGAGCGCGAACTTGCATATCTGATCGAGCACGAATGGGCGCGCACCGCCGAAGACGCCCTGTGGCGGCGCACCAAGTGCGGCCTGCATATGCGCGAGACGCAGCGCAGGCGTGTGGCCGCGTACCTTGCGGGCAGACGGTGAGGCCGTTCGCCGCCATGCCGGCCGCGGCCGCAAAGAACATCCGCGGCGTGTTCTGCGATATCGATGACACCCTCACCAGCGAGGGCAAGCTCACCGCGCGCGCCTACGCCGCGCTGGAGCGGCTGCACGCGGACGGCAAACTGGTCATCCCGATCACCGGCCGGCCGGCGGGCTGGTGCGACCATATCGCGCGCATGTGGCCGGTGGACGCGGTGGTCGGCGAGAACGGCGCTTTTTATTTCTATTACGACCGTGCGCGCAGGAAACTCGCACAGCGCTTTTTGTTCGACGCGCAAACGCGCGCTACCAACCGCGAAAAAATGTCTGTCGTGCGCGAGCGCATCCTGCGCGAAGTGCCGGGCTGCGCGCTCGCCTCGGACCAGCTCTACCGCGAGGCGGATCTGGCGATCGACTTCTGCGAGGACGTGCCGCGCCTGGCCGAAGCCGAAATCGACCGGATCGTCGGCCTGATGCGCGCGGCCGGCATGACTGCGAAGATCAGCTCCATCCACGTCAACGGCTGGTTCGGCGATTACGACAAGCTCGGCATGACGCGCACCCTGATGCAGGAGCGCCATGGCGTCGATCTCGCGCGCGACGAGGCCCGGTACCTGTTCGTCGGCGACTCGCCCAACGATGCCCCCATGTTCCGCTTCTTCTCCAATTCGGTGGGCGTGGCCAATGTGGCCGATTTCGGCGCGCGCCTGAGTGACGCGCCGGCCTATGTCGCCAGCCGGCGCAGCGGCGAAGGCTTTGTCGAAATCGCCGAACGCCTGCTCGAGGCAGGCGGATAAGCCATGGAATGGTGGCTGGGCTATGCCGCGATCGGCGCGGCCGTGGGTTTTTTTGCCGGCCTGCTGGGCATCGGCGGCGGCGCCATCATGGTGCCGCTGCTGGTGATGTTGTTCGAGGCGCAGGGGCTGCCCAGGGAGCAGATCCTGCACCTCGCCGTGGGCTCGGGAATGGCGGCCATACTGCTCACTTCGCTGTCCAGCGTGCGCGCGCACGCCGCGCGCGGCGCCCTGCGCTGGGACCTGATCAAGGTGATGACGCCGGGCATCCTGGTCGGCGGACTGGCAGGCTCCGCGGTGGCGGGCGCGATTCCGACGCGGCTGTTCGCGGTATTGTTCTGCGCCGTGGTGTATATCGCTTCGGCCAATATGCTGCTCGAGCGCAAGCCGATGCCGTCGCGCGCCGCGCCCGGCGCGGCGAGCATGTTCCTCGCGGGCTTCCTGATCAGCGCCGCTTCGGCGTTCGCCGCGATCGGCGGCGCGTTCATGACCGTACCCTTCATGCTGTATTGCAATGTGCCGCTGCTGCAGGCGATAGGCTGCGCCGCCGCGATCGGCTTTCCGATCGCGCTCGCCGGCACCACGGGCTTCATCATCAGCGGCCTCGCGCACGGCGGATTGCCGGCGTGGAGCATCGGTTACGTGTATTTGCCGGCGGTCATGGGCATCGCCCTTACCAGCGTGCTGTTCGCGCCCGGCGGCGCCGCGCTTGCGCACCGCCTGAAGACCAGGACGCTCAAACGCATTTTTGCCGCGCTGTTGTTCATCATGGCGACAAAAATGCTGGTCGCGCTGTGGTGAGGCAAAGCGCCTGTCTAGACGATCCCGTCGGCGCGAAGTTGCGCGATCGCGGCGGCATCCAGCTTGAGCAGGCCGCGTAGAATTTCCTCGGTGTGCTGGCCCAGCACCGGCGGGGCGAGTTGGTACTCGACCGGCGTGGCGGAAAAGCGCATCGGGCTCGCCACGGTCGGCAGTCGGCCCGCGACCGGGTGGTCGAGCTCCACCTTGATGCCGCGCGCCTTCACCTGCGGTTCCTCGAACACTTGCGCCACGTCGTTGATCGGGCCGTTGGGCACGCCGGCGGCCTCGAGGATCTCCACCCATTCGCGCGTGCTGCGCCGGGCGAACACGGCCTGCAGCAGCCGGGTCAGTTCGGCGCGGTTCTCCACGCGTTTGCCGTTGCCGGCGAAGCGCGCATCCCCGGCGAGTTCGGCGCAGCCGGCCGCCTCGCAGAACTTGCGGAACAGATTGTCGTTGCCGCAGGCCAGGATCACGTCGCCGTCGGCGGTCTTGAACGGCTGATAGGGCACGATGTTCGGATGCAGGTTGCCGATGCGTTTGGGCGGCTTGCCGGTGGCGAAGTAGTTGGTGTTCTGGTAGGCGAGCAGCGCGATCTGTGAGTCGAGCAGCGCGAGATCGAGGTGCTGGCCGATGCCGGTCTCGGCGCGGTGGGCGATCGCCGCACAGATGGCGATGCTGGCGTACATGCCGGTGATGATGTCGGCCACCGGCACGCCGGCGCGCTGCGGGCCCCCGCCCGGGGCGCCGTCGGGTTCGCCGGTGACGCTCATCATCCCGCCCATGCCCTGGATCATGAAGTCGTAGCCGGGATGCTCGCGGTACGGTCCGGTCTGGCCGAAGCCGGTGACCGAGCAGTAGATCAGGCGCGGATTGATTTGCTTCAGGTCCTCATAGGAGAGCCCATAGCGCGCCAAGTCGCCGAACTTGTAGTTCTCGATCAGGACGTCGGCGTCGCGCGCCAGCTCGCGCACGAGTTTCTGCCCCTCGGGCGCGGAGATGTTGAGCGTGATCGATTTCTTGCCACGGTTGGCGGAGGTGAAATAAGCGGAATCCCTGGTGTCGCGGCCGTCCCGGTCCTTCACCCAGGGCGGGCCGTAGGTGCGCGAGTCGTCGCCTAACTTCGGGCGCTCGACCTTGATCACCTCGGCGCCGAGATCGGCCAGGTTCTGGCCCGCCCAGGGACCGGCAAGCACGCGGGACAAGTCGAGTACGCGGATATGGGACAGGGGGCCGGGCATGGCGTCAGGCTTTCTGCAAAGTTGGTTTGGAACTGCGCGCACCCGAGCGCAGCGTTGTCACTTCACGCCGCCCATCATGTGATTGGGCAGCCAGGTCGCGATCTCCGGGAAAAAGCATAGGATGACGATCGCGAGGATCATGCACAGCACGTAGGGCACGGCGCCGCGCATGATGGTCATCAACGACACGTCCGGCGCGATCGCGTTGATGACGTAAAGATTGAGGCCGACCGGCGGGGTGATCAGACCGATCTCCATGTTGATGGTCACGATCACGCCGAACCACACCGCGTCGAAGCCGGCCGCCGTGATGATCGGCAGCAGGATTGGGCTGGTCATCAGGATGATCGCCGCCGGCGGAATGAAACAGCCCGCGATCAGCAGGAAGAAGTTGATCAGCGCCATCAGCACCCAGCGATTGACTTCCATCGCCGCGATCGCGGTCGCCAGCGTCTGCGTCAGGTAGAGCGAGGTGAGCATATAGCCGAACACCACGGAGGCGGCGATGATCATCAGGATCATCACCGATTCCCTGGTGGTGTCGCGCAGGATGGCCCATAATTGTTTCGGGTTCCACATGCGGTAGATCGCGACCGCCATCACCACGCACAGCGCTGCGCCCACGCCGGCCGCCTCCGACGGCGTGGCGATGCCGCCGTAGAGCACGTACATGACGCCCACCACGACCGCAAGGAATGGCGCAACCTTGGGCACTGACTGGAACTTCTGCTTCCAGCTGTAGCGGAATTCCGCGGCATGCGCGCGAAACCCCCGCTTCCACATGAGGAATAGCGTCCACAGCACGAACAGCCCGGTGAGCATCAAACCGGGTATGACGCCGGCGAGAAACAGGCGTCCGATCGAGGTCTCGGTGGCGATGCCGTAAAGAATGAAGGTGATCGAGGGCGGGATCAGGATGCCGAGCGTGCCGCCGGCGCAGATCGAGCCGGTCGCGACGTCGTCGGGGTAGCCGCGCCTGCGCATCTCGGGAATGCCCATCTTGCCGATCGCCGCGCAGGTCGCCGGTGAGGAGCCGGTGAGCGCGGCAAACAGCGCGCAGGCGCCAATGTTTGAAATCACCAGGCCGCCGGGCAGCCGGTAGAGCCAGCGGTCGAGCGCTTCATACAGATCCTTGCCCGCCGGCGAGGAGCCGATCGCGGCTCCCATCATCACGAACATCGGGATCGACACCAGAGTGAAGTCGTTGAGCCCCGCATAGAAAGTCTCGGCCACCACCTGCAGCGCGTCGAAGCCCCGGAACAAGGCGATGAACACGATCGCCAGTGTCCCCAGGCAGAACGCGACCGGCGCGCCCGAGAGCAGGATCACCAGCGTGATCAGCATGACCAGGGCCCCCTGGGTGCCCGGGCTCATACGCCATGCCCCCGGAGGACGCCGAAAGGCGGTTCGCGCCCGCTGATGAGGCCGACGAGGTCGGCGAGGCACTGCAGGGCCAGAAGACCGAGACCCATGGGCAGGGACGAATAGGGTATCCACAGGCGTACCCGCCACATGGTGTCGGACACCCAACTGTTGGTCCAGGACTCATGCCAGAGTGCGGCCGTGAACACGGTCATCGTCACGGCGAAAAAGAGCGTTATCGCGGCAGCAAACAGCGCCAGCCACCAGCGCAGCCGCGGGCCGGCGTACAGTGGCAGGATATCGACGTTGACGTGGCCGCGCTCCATCAGCACGTAGGGGCTGCCGACGAAGGTCGCGGCGACCAGGCTGTAGGTGACGAAATCGGTCTGCCAGATGGTGTTCTGATTGAGCGCATAGCGCATGAACACCATATGGCAGACCACGATTACGCCGATCGCAATCAGCGCGGCGGCGAAATAGCCGAACAGCCGGGAGAGGAGCTTGACGCTGCGGACAAACAGGTCCATGGACGATCCAGCGATCGCGGCGCGCGGGCCGCGTGGGTGAGGGAAAGCGAAGCGGCGGGCGGCACCGCCGCCCGCCGCCGGAGCTTGGGCTTACTTGACGCTCAGTGCGTCGTCGATCAACTGCTTGCCATCGGGCACTTCCTTGGCGAATTGGGCGTAGGAGCTTTCCTTGGCGACCTTGATCCAGGCGTCGTACTCGGCCGGCGTCAGCGTGATCACTTCGACCTTGTTGTCCCTGAACGCCTTGACCATCTTTTCGTCCAGTCCCTTGGCTTCCCTGGCGAAATAGTCCTGCGACTTCTTCCCGGCCGCGATCAGGGCCGCTTGCTGCTTCTTGTCGAGCTTGTCGAACGCCTTCTTCGACATCAGCACCGGCTCGTACATGAACCACAAGGCATTCTCGCCCGGCGCAGTGACGCATTTGACCTGTTCGTAGAGGCGAAACGAGACGAAACTGCCGGTGCTCGTGTCGGTTGCCTCGATAACCCCGGTCTGCATCGCGTTATAGACTTCGTTGCTCGGGATCGAGACGATGGAGGCGCCTGCCTGCTGCCACATGGCGGCGAAGGTCGGTCCGGCCGAGCGGATTTTCAGGGCCTTGAAATCGGCCGGCGTGCGCAGGCAGGTTTTCTTGGAGGCAACCGCGCCGGCAAGCCAGGCGTCGGCAAGCACGATGACGCCCGCTTTTTCGATCTTCGCCTTGATGTCTTTCATAAACTTGGAGTCGTTCATGCGCGCGGCGCGCTCGTGATTGCGCACCAGTCCGGGCATCAGCGTTGCGCCGAAGGCGCGCACCTTGCCGCTGGCGTAATCGAGGGGAAACGAAGAAATGTCGAGTTGGCCGCTGACCAGCGCATTCCACTGCTCTTTCGGCTTGAACAGCGACGCGCCCGGATAGACCTGGATTTCGAGGTCGACGTTGGCCGCTTTGGCGTCGCGCGCAATCATTTGCACCATCTCGTCGCGTGCGTCGCCTTTGCCGCCGGGGAACTGATGCGCGGCGCGCAGGGTGATGGTGGCGGCGAGCGCGGAACCGCTTACCGCCGCGGCCACCAGCGCGGCCATAATGCCCATGTGCTTTAGCTTGATCATCGATATTTCCTCCAGATTTGTGAATAAATCATGCGTTTTGCGTTTCCCCGGTAATCCGGGGTATGTTTATCGCTGCTAGCTCGGCGGTCGCCGCCATTTTAGGCTGCCTTGCTCGAGGATACAAACCCATCGGCATTGCGATGCAGCATTTCCCTGCGATGTCCCGCGCCCTACCTGCCCTTGAACTGCGGTTTTTGCTTCGCCAGAAACGCCTTGAAACCGATGCGGTAATCCTCGGTGTCGAAGCAGGCGTAGCCCTCGTCGCGCTCGGTTTCGCTCAAAGGCCGCGGATCGGCCAGGCGGCGCGCGAATTGCTTGTGCCAGCGCGCGACTAGGGGCGCGCCCGCGGCGATGCGGGCCGCCGCGGCCAGCGCTTCCGCCTCGACCTCGCCGTCGGCGACGACGCGATTGACCAGGCCCTTTTCCTTCGCCTCGTCAGCGCTAAACACCCGGCCCTCGAGCAGGATCTCCAGCGCCGTGGCGCGGCCGACGAGACCGATCAGCGCAGCCATCTCGCCGTAGCCGACTACCAGTCCGAGTTTGTTGATGGGGATGCCGAAGCGGCTCGATGCGCCGCAGACGCGCAGGTCGCATTGCGAGGCGATTTCCAGCCCGCCGCCGACGCACACGCCGTGGATCATGGCCACGGTCGGGTGGCGGCATTCGGCGACCGCGCGCATGGTGCCCTCGATCTTGTCGCCGTAGTCTTTCGCCACCCGGGCGTTGGTGCGCACCTGCTCGAATTCAGCGATGTCGGCGCCGGCCGCAAAGGCCTTTTCGCCTGCGCCGCGCAGCACGATGCAGCGCACGCTCTCGTCGGCGTCGAGTTCGCGCATGGCCTCCCCGAGGCGCATCCACATGCCGAAGCTCAGGGCGTTCAGTTTTTCCGGGTTGTTCAGCACCACGGTCGCGATCGCCACATCGCGTTGTACCAAGATCGTGTTGTTCATGGATTCCGCTTCTCTAGTGATAGAAGAGTCGCACCAGCCCGAGGCCGGTGATGGGAAAGTAGGTGACCAGCCCCAGCACCGCAAACAGCACCCCGATGAAATAAATGTTGACCCTGCTGACCTCCCACACGCTCGCCTTGGCGATGGAGCAGGCCACCATCAGCACGCTCGCCACCGGCGGCGTCTGTTGGCCGATGCCGAGGTTGATGGTGACAATGAGGCCGAAATGCACCGGGTCGATTCCCACCGCGTGTACCAGCGGCATCACCACCGGCACCACCAGGATAATCGCCGCGGCCGAGTGCAGGAACATGCCGAGCACCAGGAACACCGCGTTCAGCAGCGCCAGAACGAAGTATTTGTTGGTGGTGAGATCGGATACCGCTTTCGCCAGATTCTGCGGCGCCTGAATCTCGGTCAGGTAGGCGCCCAGCAGCGCGGAGCTCGCCACCAGCAGCATCACCACCGCCGTCTGCAAGCCGCCCTCGATCATGGCCGCGCGCAGGTGCGCGAGGTTCAGCTCCCGGTAGACGGCGAGGCCGATGAACAGCGCCGCCACCACGGCGAGCGCGGCGCCCTCCGTGGCGGTGACCAGGCCACCGAAGATCGCGCCGAGGATGATCAGCGGGAGGGTGAAGGCCCAGAACGCCTCGCGGAACGAACTGCGCACCCGCGCCCAGCGGAAATTTTCCTCGATCGGCAGGTTGTAGCGACGCGCGAACCAGTATGCCACGCTCATGAGGCCAAGGCCACCGAGGATACCCGGCATGATACCCGCGACGAACATTTTTACGACGGAAGTGTCGGCCATGACCGCATACAGGATCATCGGAATCGAGGGCGGGATGATCACCGCGAGCGTGGCTGCCGAGGACATGATCGCGGCGGCGAGCGGCGCCGGATAGCCTTTGCTCTTCATGGCAGGGATCAGGATCGAGCCCAGCGCCGAGACATCCGCCACGGCGGATCCGGAGATCTCCGCGAAGAACATCGAGGCGCCGATTGACACCATCGCGAGCCCGCCGCGGATAAAACCCAGGATCGCGGAGGCGAAGGCGATGAGCCGCCTCGAGATTCCCGAGGCGTTCATGATCGCACCGGCGAGGATGAACAACGGAATCGCGATGAGCGGGAAGTTGGTCGCGCCGTTGTAGAGGACGATCGGGAGGTTCGGGAGCGAGTCGACGCCGTGCGAAAATACCATCGCGGCCACTGCCACGATACCGAGCGACACGGCGATGGGCACATCGATCAGCACCAGCCCCAGAACGCAGCCGAACAGGAGCAGTATTTCCATCAGTGCGACGCTCCCCCGGTAATTCCCGGCCCCGCGAGCGCGCTGGCGAGTACTTTCGGCAGCGTAATGAGTTCGGCGGCGACGATCAGCGCCGCGCTGATCGGCACCACCGACTGCACCCAACTCACCGGGATCGACGGCAGGCTGATCAGATTGTCGCTGTCGAGGACGCCGAGCACGCGGTACCCCATCCAGCCTATCAGGAGGAAGAAGCCGATGGTGAGGACCTCGGCGATCACCCGGAAGACGAACCTGGGCCGCGGCGGCAGAAACACCATCACCTCCGGACAACCGATGTGCGCGCGCTTCACCGATGCGAGCGCCGAACCGTAGAAGGTAAGCCAGGCGAGCAGGATGGCGGCGACTTCGTCGTACCACTCGAGAGAGGAACCGAAGGTGCGAAATGCTACGCCTATGGTGACTTCAGCGGCGAGCGTCGCCATGAGACCCATGACCAGCCACTCCAGGGCGCGTTCGTAGCCCCTGCGGACCGCATCAAGTTTCATATCACCGCCTCCGATCTACTGTATTGGAATTCTGCCCGCATCCCCGCAGGCCGGGGATGCGGCTGAGCGCCTATTCCGCTACTTTCCCAATGCTATGGCGCGATCGATGACTTCCTTCGCCATCGGGACTTCGTTGGCGAATTCCTCATACACCGGCTTCGACGCGGCTATGAAGGCGTCTTTGTTGGCAGTGTTCACCTTGATGCCCGCCGCCTTCATCTTTTCGAGCAGCGCGCCGTCGTCTTTCGCCGCCTTTTCATATACGAAGGCCTGCGTTTCCTTTGCCGTGTCCTCCAGTGTCTTGCGCACGTCGGCCGGCAGCTTGGCCCAGCCCGAGGTGCTGACCACGAGATACGCGGGTGTATAGACGTGGCCGGTGAGCGACAGGTACTTCTGCACCTCGTAGAACTTGGCGCTCGCGATCTGCGCGAAGGGATTCTCCTGCCCGTCCATGACACCGGTTTGCAGCGCGGTGAACACTTCGGAGAATTTCATCGGGCTGGGATTGGCGCCGTAGGTCTTGAACATCTTCACCCGCCACTTGCCTTCCGGCACGCGCAGTTTGATGCCGTTCAGGTCGGCCGGCGTGCTGATCGGGTGCTTGTTGTTGGTAATGTGGCGGTAACCGTTCTCCCACAGCGCGAGAACCCTGTAGCCTTTCTTCTCCAACTCGGGTTCGAATTTCGACCAGAACAACTCTTTTTCAATGCGCTGCATGTGCTTGCGATCTTTCACCAGATAGGGCATCTCGAATACGCCGAAGATGTCGGACACCGAGGACATCACGGTGGAAGGTTCCACCATGTCGATCGTCCCCAGTTTGAGCTTTTGCATCATCTCCTTGTCGCCGCCGAGCTGGCTCGATCCGTAAACCACGATTTTGACTTTTCCGGCAAGCTTGGCGTTGGCGCGCTTGGCAAATTCATCAGCCGCGGCGCCGATCAGCGAGCCCGGTTCGCCTACGTGCCCAAGTTTGAGTTCGACCTGCGCAATCGCCAGCGGCGGCAAAGCCGCCAGAACCGTAAAAATAACTGTGCTCAATAGCTTCATGGTTTGCCCCTCCTAGGGTGGTTGCGTCAACTTTGCAGGGCGGCGGGGGTTGTCTGACCTTCTCCGCCTGTACTGCGCCTTTTTTGGCGGATTTGGCCGTCCGCCGATTCGAACTTCGATTATGCCGGAATGCGTTGCCGTCTGCTGCGATCGCGCTCAGGCAACTGCGGCGCCCCGCGGCCGGCCGAGCTTGCCCCAGGCAAAGGAAATCGCCGGCCAGAACAGCATCAGCAGCGCGAGCGTGGTAATCGCGCCGACCAGCGAGTTGGACCAGAAGATTCCCAGCGCCCCCTTGGAGCCCATCATCGCCTGGCGGAACGCGGCTTCCGCGCGGTCGCCCAGCACCAGGGACAGCACCAGCGGCGCGAGCGGGTAATCCAGCTTCTTGAGGACGTAACCGATCACGCCGAACAGCACCATGAACCAGATATCGAGCATGGCGCTGTGCACCGAGTAGGCACCGATGGCGCACACCACGATGATGATCGGCGCGATGATTGAAAACGGGATGCGCAGAATCGCCGCGAACAGGGGTACGGTGGACAAAACGATGATCAGTCCGGCGATATTAGACAGGTACATGCTGGCGATCAGCCCCCAGACGAAATCCTTCTGCTCGACGAACAGCAGCGGCCCCGGCTGCAGGCCCCAGATCATCAGCCCGCCGAGCAGCACCGCCGCGGTGGCCGAGCCGGGAATGCCCAGCGCCAGCATCGGCAGCAGCGCGGCAGTGCCGGAGGCGTGCGCGGCGGTCTCCGGGGCGATGACGCCTTCGAGCAGGCCGGTGCCGAACTTGTCGCCATCCCTGGAGAAGCGCTTGGCGATGCCATAGCCCATGAACGAAGCCGCCGTGGCGCCGCCGGGCGTGATCCCCATCCAACAGCCGATGGCCGCGCTGCGAATCAGCGTCAACCAGTACCCGGGCAGTCTTTTCCAGGTTTCCAGCACCACTTTGGCGTTGATCTTGGCGCTCTTGCCCTCGAACGCGAGGCCCTCTTCCATGCTGATCAGGATTTCGCCGACGCCGAACAGGCCGATCACCACGATGAGAAAATCGATGCCGCGCAGCAACTCCGACCAGCCGAAGGTCATGCGCAACTCGCCGCTCACGGTATCCATGCCGATCGCCGCCAGGCCGAAGCCCAGCATCATGGAGATGATGTTCTTGAACGGGTCCTTGCCGGTGCCGACGAAGCTGCAGAAGGTGAGCAGGTAGACGGCGAAGAATTCCGGCGGCCCGAATTTGAGCGCGAATTTCGCCACCAGCGGCGCGAGGAAGGTGATCAGCAGAACCGCCACCAGGGCGCCGATGAACGAACCGGTGAACGCCGCGGTGAGCGCCTCCCCCGCCCTGCCCTGCTGGGCCAGCGGGTAGCCGTCGAAGGTCGTGGCCACCGAATGCGTTTCGCCGGGAATGTTGAACAGGATCGAGGTAATCGCCCCGGCGAACAGCGTCCCCCAGTAAATGCACGACAACATGATGATGGCCGAGGCTGGCGGCATGGTGAAGGTGAGCGGCAGCAGTATGGCTACGCCGTTCGGGCCTCCGAGGCCGGGCAGTACGCCGATCACGATGCCGAGCACGATACCGATGGCCATCATGCCGATGTTGTACCAGGTCAGCGCAAGCGCAAACCCCTGAAACAGGGCCTCGAGTTCAACCATGTGGCGATTCTCCGCTAATGCATTTCAGTAGCCGAACAGGGCTTCCAGCGGACCCTTGGGCAATGGCACCATGAACTGGATTTCGAACATCCAGTACAGCGTCACGCTTACGGCGATGCTGACCAGCAGCGTTTTCAGCCAACTGTACTTGTCCATCACGCGCATGAATGCGGCGATGAAAACGGCGGAGGCGACGTAGATGCCGACGAACTGGATCGCGAGGACATAGACGACGGTCGGCAGCAGCACCTGCAGCACCAGCTTGAATTTTTCCCAGGTAACGAAGATTTCGCGCTTACGCGCTTTGCCGAAAAGCGATTTGAGCAGCACGACGACGCTCGCGATGCACAGGATGGCGCCGATGCGGAACGGGAAATATCCCGATTCCGGCCCGTCCGGTGCCCAGCCGGCGCCGAGCTTGTAATTGTCCAGCATCATCGCTACGCCGACGAGGAAAACGCCGACCGACGCGATCGCATCCATCGCGCCGTGCGACAGGCCCCCGGTTTGCTCCTGCTCCATGCCTTGCGCCTCCCGCTGACGAACGAATCGTCGGGCAATCCCGGCCGGCATGCGCCGGGCCGCCCGACAGGGCTCGATCCTAGAGTTCGCTGAACGAGGGAAGGTATTCCCCCATGCCCGCCCGGTTCAGGGCCGCTGCTGCGATCCTGAATCGGCTTCCCCTCACTTCTTGCTGGCGAACCCGGCTTCGTGCATCAGCTTGTTGTGAAATGCCTCGTCCTTTTCCAGAAACTTCACGAAGTCCTGGCCGGTGAGGTAGGTTTCCTTGAGGGCCTGTTTCGCCACGTATTCCTTCCACTCGGCGGAAACGCTCACTTTCTTCAGCAGGTCGGCGTAGAACGCGACCTGTTCGCTGGAGGTGCCGGGCGGCAGAAAGAAGGCGCGCAGCATCTGGTATTGCACATCGACGCCGGACTCCTTGCAGGTGGGAATGTCGGCCCAGGCCTGGTCTTTGGTGACCTTGTCCTTGTAGGTCATGCGCTGCTCGGAGAATACGCACAGTGCGCGCACCTGCCCAGCGCGCCACTGGGCAACGTTCTCGCTCGGGTTGTTGACGTTGGAATCGGTGTGTTTGCCCACCAGCTGGGTCGCCGCTTCGCCGCCGCTCTTGTACGGGATGTAGGTGAATTTCGTTCCGGCGATTTTGTCGAGCGCGACGGTAATGATGTGGTCCTCGCGCTTCGCGCCGGTGCCGCCCATCTTGAAGGTTCCCGCGCCCGCGGCTTTCGCGGCGGCGAGGAATTCCTTGGGCGTCTTGTACGGCGTCTCCGAGTTGACCCACAACAGGAACTCGTCCATCGCGATCATCGCCACCGGGTTGAGGTCGCGCCAGTTGAACGGCAGGTTGACCGCGACCGGCAGGGTGTAAATGGCGGAGAACGCCACCATCAGCTTGTGCGGGTCGCCTTTGGAGCCCTTGACGTCCATGATGCCCTCGGCGCCGCTCGCCCCCGATTTGTTCATGACCAGCATCGGCTGCTTCATCAGCTGGTGCTTCAACACGATGCCCTGAATCGTGCGCGCCATCTGGTCGGAAGCGCCGCCGGCTCCTGCGGGCACCACCACTTCAACAGGCCTGGTGGGCTCCCACGCGGCCTGGGCGGGCGCAATCAGGGCGCAGGCCAGCGTCGCCGCATAAAGCGGCCGCAGGCAGAATCGGTTCGGCAGTTTTCGGGTCGGTCGCATCATGATGGTGTCCTCCGGTTGGGTCTGAGATTGTGCTGCCGGGACTCCCCGGCGGTTCATGGATTCATGCCGCGTTGGTCTTGGCGCTTGGCGCGTGTCCGCCGGCGGCCCCGGTAAGACAGGCCATCGCGGCGGCGACGCCGCCCTTTTTATGCGGGACGGCGGCCAGGGCCAGCCCCATTTCGACGCCCGCGAGCGTGCCCATCAGCGTCAGGTCGTTGAAGTCGCCGAGGTGGCCAATGCGGAATACCTTGCCGGCGAGCCTTCCCAGGCCGGTGCCGAGCGACATGTCGTAGGCTTCGAGTATGGTTTTTCTGAGCGCATCCGCGTCGTGACCGGCGGGCATCATCACTGCCGTGAGCGTATTGCTGTATTCCTCGGCGTTGGCGCAAAGGATTTCCAGGCCCCAGGCGCGCACCGCGCGCCGTGTCGCTTCGGCATGGCGCGCGTGGCGCGCGAACACGCCGTGCAGGCCTTCTTCCTGCAGCATGTCGATGGCCTCGCGCAGGCCGTAGAGCAGATTGGTCGCGGGCGTATACGGGAAATAACCGGTCTTGTTGGCGGCGATCATTTCATCCCAGGCCCAGTAGGATTTGGGCAGCCTGGCGGACTGCGCCGCCTTGCGCGCTTTCTCGCTTACCGCGTTGAAAGACAGGCCCGGCGGCAGCATCAGGCCCTTCTGCGAACCGGCCACGGTCACGTCCACGCCCCATTCGTCGTGGCGGTAGTCGATCGAGGCGAGCGAGGAAATCGTGTCGACCATGAACAGCGCCGGATGGCCGGCCGCGTCGATGGCCTTGCGGATGAGGGGGATGCGGCTGGTGGCGCCGGTGGAGGTTTCATTGTGCACCACGCATACCGCCTTGATGACGTGCGCCTTGTCTTCCTTCAGCATCGCTTCCAATGCTGCCGCATCGGCGCCGCGGCGCCAGTCGGTCGCGATCAGTTCCACCTGCAGGCCGAGCTTGCCGGCCATTTTCTGCCACAGGCTGGCGAAGTGCCCGGTCTCAACCATCAGCAGCTTGTCGCCGGGCGAGAAGCAGTTGACCAGCGCAGCTTCCCAGGCGCCGGTGCCGGAGGCGGGGTAAATCACCACCGGCTGCTGCGTCTGAAATACGTACTTGAGGCCCTCGATGATTTCCAGACCCAGGTTGCCGAATTTCGGCCCGCGGTGGTCCATGGTGGGATAGTCTATGGCGCGCAGGACGCGGTCCGGCACATTGGTGGGCCCGGGGATTTGCAGGAAATGACGACCGCTTCTAAAGGCCATGGCGGAACTCCTAGTGGGCAAAGGGGCTGGGTAGCTCAAGGGCTGAATTTTGTATGCAATTCAATCATGGCTTAAGGAATCTAGTCAATAATTTTTTTAACCCATTGTTTGTTCTATATCAAGTTATATTGCCAAACGCCGAGCCTAAGGATATTATGCATACAAATATAAAAAATGCCATGGATCACAAACTGGAAAACCTTTCCGCAAGCATCGGCGCCGCGTCTGCGGCCGAGCCGCGCCTGCTGGCGGCCGAAGTGGTCGAGCGCCTGCGCGACATGATCATTCAGGGAGAACTCGCGCCTGGGGTGAAGCTGAACGAGCGGGTGCTGTGCGAGCGCCTGCGCACCTCACGCACCCCGGTGCGCGAAGCGATCAAGTATCTCGCGTCCGAGGGCTTGGTCGAATTGCTGCCCAACCGCGGCGCCATCGTCACGCCCATCACCGCGGCGACGGTGCGGGAAATGTTCGAACTCCTGGGCGCGCTCGAGGCGCTCGCCGGCGAGCTCGCCTGCGCCAAGGCGAGCGATGCCGACATCGCCGAGATCCGGGCGCTGCACTACCAGATGCTGGCGTACCACGCCCGCCGCGAGCTCGCCCCGTATTTCCGCTGCAATCAGGAGATCCACATGCGCCTGGTCGAATCCGCCGGCAACGCCACCTTGGTCAACACCTACCGTGCCCTGAACGGCCATGTGCGCCGCGCGCGCTATATGGCCAATCTCTCTCGCGAACGCTGGGACCACGCGGTGGACGAGCACCAGAAGATCCTGGAGGCGCTCACCCGGCGCGACAGCGCCGTGCTGCCGGGGCTGCTGCGCAGCCACCTCAGCAACAAGATGGCGGTGGTGCTGGAAGCGCTCGCCCAACAAGCCGGGTCAGCAGTGTGATAATGCGAGCGCGGCGCGCCGCGCTCGCCGGCGCAGCCACCGGGCTGTGTGTAAGCTTGAGTATGAGGAGGCCGACTTGAACATCGACATCATTTCCGACGTGGTCTGTCCCTGGTGCTACATCGGCAAGCGCCAGATCGAGGCCGCGCTCGCCTTGTACGCACAGCAACATCCGGGCGCGGACCGGCCGCGCGTGACCTGGCGGCCGTTTCAGCTCAATCCGCAACTGCCGGCGGGGGGCGTGAGCCGCGAACAGTACGTGGTGCAGAAATTCGGTGCGGCGCGCGCCAAGGACATTTATGCGCGCGTGGCCGCAGTCGGAGCCGAATACGGCATCGCTTTCGCCTTCGACCGGATTGCGCGCCAGCCCAATACCCTAGCCGTGCACAGTCTGATCGCGCTCGCCGGCGCCCCCGCGCTGCAGGCGGATGGCCTGCAGGACGGCGTCAAGGAAGCGTTCCTGCGTGCCTACTTCATCGATGGCGTCGATCTCACCCAAACGGAAAACCTGCTTGCGATCGCCACCGCCGCGGGCCTGGACCGGACCCGCGCAGAGCAATGCCTCGCCGATCCGCAATCGCGGCAGGCCGTGGAGCAGGAAGACCGGCGCGCGCGCGCAATCGGCGTGGAAAGCGTGCCGTTTTTTATTTTTAACGGCAAACTGGCCGTGTCCGGCGCGCAGGGGCCCGCAGCCCTCCTGGACGCCATGCACCAGGCCGAAACCCGCGCCGCGTAGAAGCGCGCGGTTCGTCCGAGTTTTCGATCCGATGGATAGCGTGCCGATGCAAGCAGCCACCGTCAGACGGCATCCGCGTACGGGCGAGAGTGCGCTCGCCGCGCGGCTGCGGCGCGAGATCCGGGGCGAAGTCCTGTTCGATGCCGCCAGCCGCGGCCGCTATTCCACCGATGCGTCCATTTACCAGATCGAGCCCGTCGGGGTGGTGCTGCCGCGGACCGAAGAGGATGCCCGCATCGCCATCCAGATCGCCGCGGACGAAGGCGTGCCCGTTCTGCCGCGGGGCGCCGGCACCTCGCAGTGCGGCCAGACCGTGGGCGCGGCCCTGGTCATCGACAATTCGAAATACCTGAATCAGGTCATGGCGTTCGACAAGGACGCGCGTACGGCCGTGGTGCAGCCGGGCGTGGTGCTCGACCGGCTGAACGCTTATCTCAAGCCGCACGGCCTGTGGTTTCCGGTGGATGTTTCCACCAGCGCGCAGGCGACCCTGGGCGGCATGGCCGGAAACAATTCCTGCGGCTCCCGCTCCATCCGTTACGGCAACATGGTGCACAACGTGTTCGGCGTCGATGCCTTGCTCGCCGACGGCGCGGAATTCCACTTCGGCGCCAGTGACGGCATCGCCGGGGCGCCACGCGCATACCAGGCGCTGATCGAGCGCGTGCATGCCGTCGTGCGGCGCGAAGCGGCGGAGATCGAAGCGCGCTGGCCCAAGGTGCTGCGCCGGGTGCAGGGCTATAACATCGACATGGTGCAGCCGGGCGCGGAAGGAAGCATGCTTGCGCACAACCTCGCGCACCTGCTGGTCGGATCGGAGGGCACGCTCGCCTATTCCCGGCGCATTCATCTCACCCTGGCGCCGCTGCCGCAGCACAAGACCCTGGGCGTGTGCCATTTCCCCACGTTCCATCAGGCGATGCAGGCGCCGCAGCATATCGTCAAGCTCGGGCCCACGGCGGTGGAACTGGTGGACCGCACGATGATAGAACTTGCGCGCGGCAATCCCGCGTTCAAGCCCATCGTCAACCGCTTCCTCAAAGGCGACCCGGACGCGATTCTGCTGGTGGAATTCGCCGGCGATGACCATGGCGAGCAGTTCGCCAGGCTCAGGCAACTGGTGGAGCTGATGGCCGAACTCGGATTCCCCGGCGGCGTGGTCGAAATCGCCGACGCAGGCCTGCAGAAGGAAGTGTGGGAGGTGAGGAAAGCGGGCCTCAACATCATGATGTCGATGAAGGGCGAGGGCAAGCCGGTGTCCTTCATCGAGGATTGCGCCGTGCCGCTCGAACACCTCGCCGAATATACCGACAAGCTGACGCAGGTATTCGCGAAGCACGGCACGCGCGGCACCTGGTACGCGCACGCCTCGGTCGGAACTCTGCATGTGCGCCCGGTGCTCAACATGAAGGAGGGCGGCGCAAAGCAGATGCGCGCCGTCGCCGAGGAGGCGTGTGAACTGGTGAGGAGTTACAAGGGCGCCGCCTACTCGGGCGAACACGGCGACGGCCTCGCCCGCTCGGAATGGATCGAGCCGATCATCGGTGCGCGCCTGATGCGCGCGCTGGAAGAAATCAAGGATCTGTTCGATCCGCGCGGCCTGATGAATCCGGGCAAGATCGTGCGCGGAACGAAACAGGACGACCGCACTTTGTTCCGCTTCAAACCCGGATATGCCACGTTGCAACTCGATACCGCGCTGGATTGGCGCGAATGGAACGCACCTGGAACCGCCGACACCGGCGCAGGCACCGCCTTGAGCGCCGCGTCGAGCCGCGGATTCCAGACGAGCGCCGCGTCGAGCCGCGGCTTTGTCGCGGCGGTGGAGATGTGCAACAACAACGGCCATTGCCGCAAGTTCGACGCCGGCGCCATGTGCCCGTCCTACCGCGCCACCGGCAACGAGCGCGATCTCACCCGCGGCCGCGCCAACACCCTGCGGCTCGCCTTGTCGGGGCAATTGGGCGCCGGCGCTTTCACTTCCGCCGCGATGTACGAGGCCATGGAGCTGTGCGTGAGCTGCAAGGGCTGCAGGCGCGAATGCCCCACCGGCGTCGACATGGCGAAGATGAAAATCGAATTCCTCTATCACTATTATAAGCGCCACGGCCTCGCGCTCAAGGACCGCCTGATCGCCTGGCTGCCGCGCTACGCGCCCTGGGCTGCGCGCCTGCCCTGGCTCGCGAACCTGCGCGACGCGATTCCCGGCCTGGCCGCCCTGGGCGAATCGCTGCTGGGCTTGTCGGCAAAGCGCTCTTTGCCCAAGTGGCGCAGCGATCCGTTCCTGTCCGGCGCTCGCGTCTCGGACAGGGCAGACGGCGCGGAGCAAGGCGAAGTCGTGCTGCTGGTCGACACCTTCAACAACTACTTCGAGCCCGACAATGCGCGCGCCGCGCTGGCGGTGCTCGAGGCGGCGGGCTACCGCGTGCACCTCGCGCGCGCGGCCGACGATGAGAACGGCACTGCGCGCCCGCTGTGCTGCGGCCGCACGTTCCTCGCCAGCGGTCTGGTGGATGAGGCGAGGGCCGAGGCGCGGCGCACCCTGGCCGCGCTGCGGCCTTACGTGGCGCGCGGCCTGCCGATCATCGGGCTGGAGCCTTCCTGTCTCTACACCCTGCGCGACGAGTTCAAGTCCATGCTGCCCGGGCCTGAGTCCGCTGTGCTCGCCGCGCAGGCGGTGCTGTTCGAGGAATTCCTCGCCGCCGAGCACCAGGCCGGAAGATTGAAACTTGAACTCAAACCCCTGCCGCAGAAAAAAGCCCTGCTGCACGGCCATTGCCACCAGAAGGCCTTCGGCGCGATGTCGCAAGTGGCGCAGGTGCTCGGCCTGGTTCCGGAATTGAAAGTGGAAACCGCGGAGTCCAGCTGCTGCGGCATGGCCGGCGCGTTCGGTTACCAGGCCCGTCACTACGAAATTTCGATGGCCATGGCCGAAGCGGCGCTGCTGCCGGCAATGCGCAAGGCCGACGCGGACACGCTGCTCGTCGCCGACGGCACCAGCTGCCGCCATCAGATACACGATGGTTTGCAGACAGGAGAAGGCTCTATGGCAACACTTGCGCCGCGCGAAGCCGTGCACGTGGCGCAGGTGCTAGCGCAGGCGCTGGCCGCGCCTGCGCAACGCTGAGCGCGAATTTGCCGGTGCCGGATGATATTTGGCTGCTGCCGCTGATCGCCGCGATCGCCTTCCTCGGTTCTCTGATCTATGGCATGACCGGCTTCGGCTCGGCGCTGGTCACCATTCCGCTGGCGACCCACTTCATGCCGCTGCCGTTCGCGCTGGCGGTGTTCTCGCTGGTTGACCTCTCCAGCGCGCTTCGCATCGGACTGCAAAAACCCGCGGATGCGGTGAAAGCCGAAATCGTGCGCGTGGTGCCATTTATGCTGCTCGGCACGGTGATCGGCATCACGCTGCTCGTCAACCTGCCGCGCGCGCGCGCGATGCTCGCCCTCGGCGTATTTGTGCTGCTGTATGCCGTCTACGCTCTCATTTCGCGGCCCGGGACGACCGTGGTGAGCCGGCACTGGGCCTATTTGGCCGGGATATTGGGCGGTTCCACCGGTACCGTGTTCGGCGCGGGCGGACCGCCCTACGCCATCTATCTGTCGCATCGGCCTTTGTCGAAGGAACAGTTTCGCGCCACGCTCACGCTTGCCACGGTGTTCAGCGTCGGCATGCGCGTGACGGCCTTTGCCATCACCGGCTTGATATTCAAGGCCGAGGTCGGGGTGGCGGCCGCGTTTTCGGTGCTGGCGGCGATGGTGGGCCTGAGCCTTGCATCCTGGGCATTCAAGCGCGTGACACGCGAACTGGTTCTGCACGTGGTGGCTGTTGTGCTGCTCGTCAACGGCATTTCGCTGATCGTGCGCGCGGCAGGCTGAACGCGGCGCTCGGGAAACAATGACCTTCAGGAACCGGAACATGCACACCATTTCCTTTCGCGACCTGTTCGATCACGTCGGCACGGAACGCATGACCTTCAGCCGGCGCGCCGAGGCGCTCTCGGGCGAAGAGGTGGAATTGCGCGGCTATCTCGTCGCCATGCACAGCGACGAGCGGCAGATCACCCTGGCGGGCGAGGCGGGCGTCTGTCCCGATTGCGCCGAGAAGTCGGTCGCCGACGTGCATCTGCCCGGCTTCAGCCCCGGCGGAGATCTCTTCAGTCCGCAGGCGGTGCGTTTGAAAGGGCGGCTGTCCTACGGTTTTGCCGTGGCGCCCGAAGGCTACGCCACGTTTTTAAGGCTGGAGCATGCCACTGTGGCAACCGGCTTTAAGCCGGGACTGTTGTCCGGCAAGCTCCAGTGACCGGTTCCGACGGTCTCTAAGCCATGACGTCCGGATCGAGCTGGCGCTCGAGATGGGTTAGCTGGTCTTTCAGCAGCAGCTTGCGCTTCTTCAGCCGCTGCAGACGCAGTTGGTCGGGTAGGTGATTTTCCGAGAGTCGCGCAATGGCATCGTCGAGGTCATCGTGCTCCGTTCGTAGTTCGTTGATGCGCTGTTGCAGCGCGGCGCGTAGCGCCTCATCGTCGTCCATGGCTGCCCCCCTTGCAAATAGATTACACCTTTCGCGTACTCCAGGCGAACATGGCCACGCCGGCCAGGATCATCGGCAGCGACAGCCATTGGCCCATCGACAGGTTGAGCGCGAGCAGGCCAAGAAAGTCGTCGGGTTCGCGAAAGAATTCCACCGCAAAGCGCAGTGCGCCATAGCCGATCAGAAACATCGCCGATACCGCGCCGGCGGGGCGCGGCTTGGACGAATACAGCCACAGGACGGCGAATAGCAGCACGCCTTCGAGTGCGAACTGGTACAGCTGCGACGGATGGCGCGGCAGGGGTCCGGCTCCGCGGAACACCATGCCCCAGGCAAGCTCGGTGGTTCGTCCCCACAGCTCGCCGTTGATGAAATTGCCGATGCGCCCCGCGGCCAGCGCGGGCGGGATCAGCGGCGCGATGAAATCGGTGATCGCGAGCCAGCGGATCCGGTGTTTGCGCGCAATGTACAGCATGGCGAGGAGCACGCCCAGAAAGCCGCCGTGAAAGGCCATGCCGCCCTGCCATACGGCGAGGATCTCGAGCGGGTGCGAAACATAGTAGCCCGGCTTGTAGAACAGCACGTAACCCAGGCGCCCGCCCAGTATCACCCCCAGCACGCAGAAAAAGAACAGATCGTCGAACAAGGCGGACGAGATGCCTCCGCTCCTGCCCTGTTTGATGCGGCTGCGGGCGAGCAGGAAGGCGATGCCGAAACCGACCAAATACATCAGCCCGTACCAGCGTACCGCCAGGGGGCCAATGGCGATCGCGACCGGATCGATCTGCGGATGAATCAGCATGGCGCCTGTTCAATGACTGCGGGGGGATTAGAATGCAGCCCTCATTGTATTGGAAAACCCATCCGCACTGCGCTGCAGTGCGGCTGCCGCCGCGCACCATGCCTTCCGTTCCGGTTTCTTCGCGCGCCCTCGCCTACGCGGCACTGGTCTGCACCACTGCGCTGTGGGGCAGCAACGGCGTCGTATCAAGGGCGCTGATGGACACGATTCCGCCGCTGGTCATGGCGGCGGCGCGCTGGGCCGTCGTGTTCGTCGTGCTCCTGCCGCTGGTGTGGCCGCAGCGGCGCGCGATCGCGCACGCGCTCAGGCGCGAGTGGAAGCTGCTGCTGGCGTTGACGCTGCTGGGAGGCGCGCCGCAGACCGCCCTGGTCTATACCGGGCTTTCCGCCAGCACGGCCACCCACCTGGGGCTGCTCAATTCCACCATCCCCGTATTCATTATTCTCATCAGCTGGGGCTGGTATGCGCGACGCCCGAGCCGGCTCGAGGGTACCGGGCTGGCAATCTCGCTCATCGGCGTGCTCCTGATCCTGGCTCATGGCGATCTGCGCTCGCTCGTTCATCTGCAATTCAATCACGGCGACCTGCTGATGCTGGGCGCGGTGGTGGTCTGGGCGATTTACACCCTGCGCCTCAAAGACCGCCCGCAGGCCCTGTCCCTGTTCGCTTTTGTGTGCGTCCTGTCGGTGATAGGCGAGTTGCTGACGCTGCCCTTCGCCGCGCTCCAATGGGTGCAGGACGGGGGCGTGCATTTGGGCGCGCGCGAATGGCTCGGACTACTCTACGTCGGCGCGGTGGCAACCCTCATTTCGGCGGTCCTGTTCAGCTACGGCGTCGAGCGCGTGGGCGCGGTGCGCGCCGGCATCCTGATTCACCTGACGCCGGTGTTCACCAGCGTATTCGCCACACTGTTCATCGGCGAGCGGCTGTTTTTCTATCACGCGGCCGGCTTCGTGCTGGTCGCGGGCGGCGCCATGCTCGGTTGTCTCAGGCCGGAGCCGGTGCTATCGTTTCAGACCTCAACAAAGAACTAGCGACATGCAAACCGAAGGAGAAAGTCATGGCGGATAACCGCAGAAGCAGCCTCATCACCCAAGGCGTGACCCGTTCGCCCAACCGCGCAATGCTGCGCGCCGTGGGCTTTCGCGACGGCGATTTCGACAAACCCATCGTCGGCGTGGCCAACGGCCATTCGACCATGAATCCCTGCAACGCCGGGATCCAGCCGCTGGTGGACCGCGCCATGGCGGCGCTCGAGGCCGCCGGCGCCAAACCGCAGGTGTTCGGCGTGCCGACCATCACCGATGGCATCGGCATGGGCACCGACGCGATGAAATACAGCCTGATCTCGCGCGAAGTGATCGCCGACTGCATCGAGACCTCGGTCAACGGCCAGGCGATGGACGGCGTGCTGGTATGCGGTGGCTGCGACAAGAACATGCCCGGCGGCATGATGGCCATCGCGCGCATGAACGTGCCCGGCATTTTTGTCTACGCCGGAACCATCAAGCCGGGCAAATGGAAGGGACAGGATCTTACCATCGTCAGCGCGTTCGAGGCGGTCGGCGCCTACGCCGCCGGCAAGATGAGCAAGGACGATTTCGTCGGCATCGAAAAGAATGCCTGCCCCACGGTCGGCGCCTGCGGGGGGATGTTCACCGCCAATACCATGTCCTCGTCGTTCGAGGCGCTGGGCATGAGCCTTCTGGGTTCCTCGCAGATGGCCTCGCCCGACGCGGAGAAGGCCGTATCCGCGTCCGAGTCTGCCGCAGTGCTGGTCAACGCGATTCGCAAGCAGATCCTGCCGCGGAGAATCATCACACGCAAGTCGATCGAGAACGCGATCAGTCTGGTGATGGCCGCAGGCGGCTCGACCAATGCCGTGCTGCACTATCTGGCGATCGCCTCGGCGGCGGGGGTGAAGTGGAGCATCGACGACTTCGAGCGGGTGCGGCGCAAAGTCCCGGTGCTGTGCGATCTGAAGCCGTCGGGTCAGTATGTCGCTGTGGATTTCCACCGCGCCGGCGGCGTGCCGCAGGTGCTCAAGATGCTGCTGGTGAACGGGCTGCTGCACGGCGAGTGCCTCACCATTACCGGCCGCACCATCGCCGAGGAACTGGCGGCGATTCCGGATGCGCCGCGCAAAGACCAGGACGTGATCCGCCCCTGGGACAAACCGATGTATGCGCAGGGCCATCTCGCCATCCTCAAAGGCAACCTCGCGCCCGAAGGCTGCGTGGCCAAGATCACCGGACTGAAGAACCTGTCCATCACCGGCCCGGCGCGCGTGTTCGACTCCGAACCCAAGTGCATGGAAGCGATCATGGCGAAACGCATCAAGCCGGGCGATGTCATCGTGATCCGCTACGAAGGGCCGAAAGGCGGACCGGGGATGCAGGAAATGCTGGCGCCGACTTCGGCGCTGGTCGGCCAGGGACTGGGCGAATCGGTGGGCCTGGTCACCGACGGCCGTTTTTCCGGCGGCACCTGGGGCATGGTCGTGGGCCACGTCGCTCCGGAAGCCTATGTCGGCGGGCCGATCGCGCTGATCAAGGAAGGCGACTCGATCACCATCGACGCGAAAAAACGCCTGATCCAGCTCAACGTCACCGCCAGGGAGCTCGCGACGCGGCGCAAGAAATGGAAGGCGCCCAAGCCGCGTTACCCCCGTGGTCTGCTGGCGAAATACATAAAATTGGTTTCGACCGCGAGCATCGGCGCGATAACCGACGGCGATCTCTAGAGGCCGTTACAAGTTACAAAATGGCACGTGAATTCTGGTAACATGCAGTGGCGGTGGCGCGGTGGCGCGCCCCCCCAGTACGCACCCGAGGAGAACTAGTGAAGACTCTTGTCAGCTGCCTGTTCGTTTCTGCCGCACTGTTTGCCAGCGCGGGCAATGCGCTCGCCTCCGAAGCACTGGCAAAGAAATACAACTGCCTCACTTGCCATGCCGTGGACAAGAAGCTGATCGGTCCGGCCTATAAGGAGGTCGCCGCCAAGTACAAGGGCGACGCGGGTGCCGAGGCCAGGTTGATCGCCAAGGTCAAGAACGGCGGGTCGGGCGCCTGGGGCCAGGTCCCGATGCCGCCGAATCCGTCGGTGCCGGACGCGGACATCAAGATCCTGATGAAATGGGTGCTGTCCGCCAAGAAATAGCCGTTCGAGCCGGAAAGCAAAAGCCGGCCGTGAGCCGGTTTTTTCGGGCGCGTCCGGCAACAGTCGTCGGTGTTAGAATAAGCCCGCCATTTCCTTAGGGAGACTTCCATGCAACGCACCCAGTTCAGCCTGGCTGCATTCGCCGCCGTCGCGGCGCTCACGCTCGCCGGTTGCGGCGAAGAGAAAAAACCCGAACCCGCAGTTGCCGCGCCGCCGCCGCCGATGGCCGTCAAGCTCGGCCACGCGGGCCCGCTCACCGGCGGGATCGCTCACCTGGGCAAGGACAACGAGAACGGCGCGCGCCTGGCCGTTGAAGAGGCCAACGCCAGGGGCCTCAAGCTGGATGGCAAGAACGTCAGGCTGGAACTGGTTGCCGAAGACGACCAGGCTGACCCGAAGGTCGGCACCACGGTCGCGCAGAAGTTGGTCGACGCCAAGGTCGCGGGCGTAGTTGGCCATCTGAACTCGGGTGTGACTATCCCCGCTTCGTCCATCTACAACCAGGCAGGCATTCCGATGGTCAGCGGTTCGGCGACGAACCCGCAACTGACGGAGCAGGGCTTCAAGACTGTGTTCCGCGTAGTCGGCCGCGACGATCAGCAGGGACCGGCGATCGCGAGCTATCTGGCAGGCGAAGTCAAACCCAAGACGGTGGCGGTGATCGATGACGCCACGGCCTATGGCGAGGGCCTGGCCAACGAGGTCGAGAAAACCCTGAAAGCGGCCGGCGTGAAAGTGCTGCCGCGCGAGAAAGGCACGGACAAGACCGCCGACTTCAAGGCGATCCTCACCAAGATCAAGGGCAAGAAGCCGGAGGCGGTGTTCTATGGCGGCATGGATGCCACCGGCGGGCCGCTGCTGAAGCAGGGACGCGAACTCGGCATCAAGGCGGTATTCGCGTTTGGCGACGGCGCCTGCACCGACAAGATGAAAGAGCTTGCGGGCGATGCTGCGGAAGGGCTGCTTTGTTCGCAGGCCGGCCTCCCGGTACAGGCAGCGAACAAGAAATTCCTCGACGCGTACAGGGCGAAATTCAAGATTGAACCCATCCTGTACGCACCGTTCACGTACGACGCGGCCAACCTGATCATCGAGGCGATGAAAAAGGCGAACTCACCCGATCCGGCAAAATACCTGCCGGAACTCGCCAAGATTAGCTATGAGGGTGCCAGCGGCAAGATCGAGTTCGACGACAAGGGCGACCGCAAAGATGCCGAGATGACTATCTTCACCATGAAAGGCGGCAAGATCGAGCCGATCGCGATCATCAAGGGCGGCAAGACCACCAAGTTCGAGGACTTCCTCAAGGCCGCGACGCCGGCTGCGCCAGCCGCGGCACCTGCCGACGCAGCCAAGGCGGGCGATGCGCCCAAAGCCGCGGCGGAACCCGCGAAAGCGGCGGACGCAGCCAAGAAGTAAGCCCGCGCGGGTGGTCATCGCGCCGCCCACGGAAAAACGGCGCCTTCTGGCGCCGTTTTCTTATGCCTGCCGGCGGTTGTGGCCCGTCTTTGGCGGAAGCGCTTTGCGTTCTTCGCGCCTTTGCGTTTAAATCCACCCGGCCATGGACATTTTCCTGCAGCAGATCATCAACGGGCTCACCCTGGGCAGCGTCTATGCGGTGGTCGCGCTGGGCTATACCATGGTGTATGGCATCATCCAGCTGATCAACTTCGCCCATGGCGAGGTGGTGATGATAGGGGCGATGGTCGCGTTCTCGGTGATCACGGTACTGTCGGGCACGGCTCTGCCACCGGTGCTGATCGTGTTGACCGGGATACTGGCCGCGGTCCCGGTGTGCATGCTGGTGGGCTATGCCATGGAACGCATCGCCTACCGCCCCCTGCGCGGCGCGCCGCGACTCGCGCCGCTGATCACCGCGATCGGCATTTCCATCATCCTGCAGCATGTGGCGCTGCTGGTGTGGAGCCGCAACCCGCTGGCTTTTCCGCAGATCATCCCGCTCGCGAGCTTTGAGGTCGGCGGGGCCATCATCACCGGCGTGCAGATCGCCATCATTCTGACCTCGGTGCTGATGATGGGCGGGCTCACGCTGATGGTGTACCGCACCAAGCTCGGCATCGCCATGCGCGCCACTTCGCAGAATCCGCAGGTGGCGGGCCTGATGGGCATAGACATCGACCGCATCATCGCATTTACCTTCATCGTCGGCGCAACCCTGGGCGCGGTCGCCGGGGTGATGGTGGGCACCTATTACGGCCTTGCCCACTACAGCATGGGTTCGCTGCTCGGCATGAAAGCGTTCTCGGCCGCGGTGCTGGGCGGCATCGGCAACCTGGCGGGCGCGATGCTGGGCGGCATTCTCCTCGGCATCGTCGAAGCCCTCGCCGCGGGCTATATCGGTGACCTGACCAACAACGTTTTCGGCAGCAATTACCAGGACGTGTTCGCCTTCATGGTGCTGATCGCGGTGCTGGTGTTCCGGCCCTCCGGATTGCTGGGCGAACGCGTGGGAGACCGGGCTTGAAGCGCCAGGCGCAGGATCGCGGACGCGGGGCGGCGGTTTTCGCCGGGCCGCAGGCGAAGTGGCTCGGCGTAGGGCTGATCGCGATCGCGCTCATCGGCCTGCCGTTCGCGCTCGCCTCGGCGGGAACGGCCTGGGTGCGAATCACCAATCTCGCAATATTGTTTGTGTTTCTGTCGCTGGGCCTGAACATCGTCGTCGGTTTTGCCGGGCTGCTGGATCTTGGCTACATCGCCTTCTACGCGGTGGGCGCCTATGTATACGCCCTGCTCGCTTCCCCGCATTTCAATCTGCACTTGCCTTTCTGGGTCATTCTCCCCGCCGGCGCGCTGGTCGCCTGCCTGTTCGGCGCGCTGCTGGGTGCGCCTACGCTCAAATTGCGCGGCGACTATCTCGCCATCGTCACGCTCGGCTTCGGCGAAATCGTCCGCATATTCCTCAACAACCTGTCGCAGCCGGTCAACATCACCAACGGCCCGCAGGGGATATCGCGCATCGACCCGTTCGGCTTCGGCACATTCAGTTTCAGCCAGACGGAGACCATTTTCGGCCTGGTGTTTTCCGGCCCGATCAAGTACTACTATCTGTTGCTCGGGATGTTGCTGCTGGTCATCGTGATCAACCTGCGGCTGCAGCATTCGCGCATCGGCCGCGCCTGGGAAGCGGTGCGCGAGGATGAAATCGCGGCGCGGGCGATGGGCATCGACACGACCCAGATCAAGTTGCTCGCGTTTTCCATGGGCGCCTCCTTCGGCGGCGTCGCCGGCGGCATGTTCGCCGCCATCCAGGGATTCATCAGTCCCGAGAGCTTCGTCCTGGTCGAATCCGTCATGGTGCTGTCCATGGTGGTGTTGGGGGGCATGGGCAATATCTGGGGGGTGGTGCTGGGCGCCGTGTTGCTTTCTTTCGTGCCCGAGCTGCTGCGCTATACGGTGGAACCGCTGCAAACAGCGCTGTTCGGCAAAGCCATCATCGAGCCCGAGGTGATACGCATGCTGCTGTTCGGCCTGGCGCTGGTGCTGATGATGCTCTACCGGCCGGCCGGCCTGCTGCCATCCGCGATAAGAAAGCGCGAGCTGGCGAAGCCGGGGAAGATGTGAACGAGATCCTGCTCGAATGCGCGGGACTGGACAAGCGCTTTGGCGGCGTGCTGGCGCTGGCCGAGGTCGGATTCAGCATCAATCGCGGCGAGATCTACGGGCTGATCGGGCCCAATGGCGCCGGCAAGACCACGCTGTTCAACGCGCTCACGGGGATTTACGCAGCCGACGCGGGCGGGTTCAGGTTTGGCGGCAAGGCGCTCTCCGGGCTCAGGCCCGACCAGATCGCGGCGCGCGGCATCGCCCGTACCTTCCAGAATATCCGCCTGTTCGCCAACCTCTCCGCACTGGACAACGTCATGATAGGGCGGCATGTGCGCACCCGGGCCGGCGTGTTTGGAGCGGTCCTGCGCACCCGCGCCGCGCTCGAAGAAGAAGCGGCGATCGAAAAGCGGGCGCTCGAGCTGCTCGCCTACGTTGGCATCGCGGCGCGCGCCAACGATGTGGCTCGGCAGCTCCCCTACGGCGACCAGCGGCGGCTGGAGATCGCGCGCGCGCTCGCCACCGAGCCGATGCTGCTGGCGCTGGACGAACCGGCGGCCGGCATGAACGCAACCGAAACGCTGGAGCTGAAGAAACTGCTCCTGCGCGTGCGTGCCGACGGGATCACCATACTCCTGATCGAGCACGACATGAAACTGGTCATGGGCTTGTGCGACCGGGTGCTGGTGCTCGATTACGGCCGCAGCATTGCCGAAGGCCCGCCGCGCGAGGTGCAGCGCGACCCGCGCGTGATCGAGGCGTATTTGGGCGTGGCGGCATGAGCAGCGAGCAGGGGCCGCCGACGGGCGGAAGAGGGGCCCCCGCGCGAGCCGGGGATGCGACCGGCCGCGATTGCCGCCGAACGCCGACAGCGCCGATGCTCGACCCGAGAGGATCGATCGGAGGCGGCGGATGAACATACTGGAGCTGACGCAGCTGGAGGTGACCTACGGCGGCATCAAGGCGGTCAAAGGCATCGATCTGCACGTCGCCAGGGGGGAACTGGTTTGCCTGATCGGCGCCAACGGCGCCGGCAAGACCACCACGCTGAAGGCGATCGCCGGGTTGCAGCCGGTTGCCGCGGAGGCGATCCGCTACGACGGTGCGCCGATCGGCGGCGCGCGCCCATTCGAACTGGTGCGCCGCGGTCTGGCGCTGGTGCCGGAGGGGCGCGGCGTGTTCGGCCAGCTCACGGTCGAGGAAAATCTCGCGATGGGCGCGTACGTGCGCGAAGACGCCGCCGCGGTGCGCCTGGATCTCGAGCGTGCGTTCAACCTGTTCCCGCGCCTGGCGGAACGCCGTCGCCAGTCTGCCGGTACGCTCTCCGGTGGTGAACAGCAGATGCTCGCCATCGGACGCGCGCTGATGAGCCGGCCGAAACTGCTGCTGCTGGACGAACCCAGCATGGGGCTCGCGCCGCTCATCGTGCGGAAGATCTTCGAGACCATACTGGCGGTGGCAAAAGAGGGCGTGACCATCCTGCTGGTGGAGCAGAACGCCAGGCTCGCGCTGGAGACGAGCAGCCGCGGCTATGTGATGGAGACCGGCCTGATTACGCTGTCGGGGCCGGCGCGCGAACTGCTCGCCGACCCGAAAGTGCGCGCCGCCTACCTGGGCGAAGGCGATTGACGATGGCTTGAACCGGCGGCGCTGCGGCGCTCAGTGGGTTCGCGGGGAACGGTTACAGCCCGAGCAGGCGGCGTGCATTGCCTTCGAGGATGGCGTGCTGCTGTTCGCGCGTGAGCAGCTTGTTGCCGGCGACCACCTCCACCGGCCGTTCGTAGGCGATGGGGAAGCAATAGTCGCTGCCCATGAGCACGCGGTCGGCGCCGATGGTGCGCACCAGGTATTCCACCACGGCGTCCGAGTAGCCGATGGTGTCGTAATAGAAGCGGCGCAGGTACTCCCGTGGCCCATGCGCGATGTGCTGCAGATCGGCGCGCTTCTTCCAGCCCCGGTGCAGGCGGCCGACCAGCCAGGGAAAAGCGCCACCGGCGTGCGGCAGCACGAACACCAGCTTCGGGAATCGGTCGAGCACGCCGCCGAAAATGAGGTGGGCGGCGGCAATGGCGCATTCGAACGGATTGCCGAGCAGGTTGGTAAGGTAATGCTGCGCGAGCCGCTCGTGACCGATCACGAACACGGGGTGCAGGAAAATCGGCAGGCCGAGCGCCTCGATGCGCTCGTACACCGGAAAAAATGCCGGATCCGACAGTTCCTGCTCGAGCATGCGCGTGGCCAGGTAATAGCCGCGCACGCCGGGAAGTCCGGCGGCACGCTCGACTTCGCGCACGGCCAGGTCCGGCGCCTGCAGCGGCAGGGTCGCTAATCCAGCCAAGCGCTGCGGATGCGCCTGGTGCGCCTTGGCGAGCTCGTCGTTGTAGCCGATCGCGAGCCGGTTGCCGGTTTCGCGCCCGGCCCAGTAAACCATCGGCTGCGACAGCGAAAGTGCATGCACGGCGACACCCTGCTCGTCCATGGCGGCGATGCGTGCGTCCAGATCGACGAAACGCGGGCCGGCCGGCCCGGTGCTCAGGGGCCCGACCTTGAACTGCGGCCCTTTGCCTACGTCCTCGCGCCATTCGAGCCCGTGCGCCGGGCCGAGTTTGGCGAGCAGATCCAGCCACACCCGGGGGTACCAGTGGGCGTGGACGTCGATCGGGTGGTCATGCTGATCGTGGGTGCTCATCTCATCCCGTCCTGCGTTACCCGCCGCTACGCCACCTTGGCCAGGTCGGCCTGGGTGGTGAACGCGTCCGCAAAGAACGCCTCCGGCGGCAGAGCGCATTGTGCCTGAAACTCGCGCCGCGCCGCCTCGATCACCACCGGTGCGCCGCAGGCATAGACCTGGTGGCCGGAGAGATCGGGGAAATCCTCCATCACCGCGCGATGGACGAAGCCGCCGCGGCCCGCCCAGGCGTCCTCGGGCAGCGGGTCGGAGACCACCGGCACGTAGCGGAAATGCGCGTGTTCCGCCGCCCAGCGCCGGGGAAGCTCGTCCAGGTACAGGTCGCGCGGGCGACGGCCGCCCCAATACAGCGTCATCGGCCGTGCGCTGCCTTGGTGCAGCGCGTGCTCGATTATCGCCTTGATCGGCGCAAAACCGGTGCCGCTGGCGAGCAACACCATCGGCTTTTCGCTGTCTTCCTGCAGAAAGAATGTGCCGTGCGGTCCTTCGAAGCGCAGGATGTCGCGCGTCTTCATCGCCCCGAACACCTGGTCGGTGAACAGGCCCCCGGGAAGATGGCGCACGTGGATCTGCAGCAAGGCGTCGTCGTGCGGTGCATTGGCGATGGAAAAGCTGCGTCGCTTGCCCTCTTTGAGCAAAAACTCGATATATTGCCCGGCAAGGTATTGCAGGCGTTCGCTTGCCGGGAGCTTGAGGGAAATCACCGCGACGTCCGGCACCGGCTTGTCGATCGCTTGCACGCGGCAAGGCAGGACTTTGATCTGCTGGTCCCTGACGGCGCCGACTTCGCGGCATTCGATCACGATGTCGCCCAGCGGGCGCGCAACGCAGAACAGCGCCAGCCCGTTCGCCTGCTCTTCGGCCGACAGCGCAGTGTCGGAATGCTTGCCGTAGTCGACCCTGCCCTCGAGCAGCCTGCCCTTGCAGCTGCCGCAGGCGCCGTTGCGGCAGCCATGGGCGAGGCCGAATCCCTCGCGCAGCGCGGCGATGAGCACGGTTTCGTCCGGCTCGACCTGGAAGCGGTGGCCGCTGGGCCGGAGGGTGACTTGATGGGACATGAGCGTTAACCTGTTTTGAAATGAGGGGATACCTCCCCTCATGCTCCCCTAGATTGGCTCGTTGAAAAATTCATTTTGCAACGGGTACTAATCCTATCGTGATGAGAGCGGGTACAATTTTACTATGAACAGGCTGCTGATCGTAGGTTGCGGCGATGTCGCGCTGCGCGCGCTGCCGCGACTCACGCGCAAATACCAGGTTTTCGGCCTGGTGCGCTCGGCCGGCCAGGCCGGGCGCATCGCCGCGCTCGGCGCGACTCCGCTCGCTGGCGATCTCGATGATCCGGCGACGCTGCAGGCGCTCACGGGAAGCGCGGACCTGGTATTGCACCTCGCGCCGCCGGGCGAGCATGGCGAACAGGATCAGCGCAGCGCCAATCTGATTTCCGCGCTCTCGCCGCGGCCGCCGCAACGCCTGGTCTACATCAGCACCAGCGGGGTCTATGGAGATTGCGGTGGCGCCTGGGTGGACGAGGACAGGCCGGTTGCGCCGCAGACCGCGCGCGGCGCGCGACGCGCCGACGCGGAGCGTTTGCTCCTCGACTGGGGCAGGCACAGCGGCGTGGCCGTGGTCGTGCTGCGCGTACCGGGAATCTATGCGGCTGAGCGCCTGCCGCTGGCGCAATTGCAACGCGGCTCGCCGGTATTGCGCGCCGAGGATGACGTCTATACCAATCACATCCACGCCGATGATCTCGCCGGCGTTTGCCTGGCCGCGCTCGAGCGCGGCGGGGCCGGCCGCAACTACAACGCGAGCGACGACAGCGAGCTGAAAATGGGCGATTACTTCGACCTGGTGGCCGATCGGGCGCAGCTGCCCAGGCCGCCGCGCATCACGCGCGCGGCGGCCGAGGCGGGCGCGATCAGCGAAGGGCTGCTGTCGTTCATGCGCGAATCGCGGCGCTTGAGCAATACGCGCATGAAAGCCGAGCTCGGCGTGCGCTTGCGCTACCCGAGCGTCTACGAGGGTGTGCCACCCTTCGTGGCGGTCTGAAGCCGAACTCGCCCGATGGATGCCTTGCTCGTCGTCACCACGCTGCCGGACCGCGCGAGCGCGGAAAAACTCGCCACCCTGCTGATCGAGCGGCGGCTGGCCGCCTGTGTCAGCATCCTCGCCCCCTGCAGTTCGGTGTACCGCTGGCAGGGAGAAATCCAGCACGGCGCGGAGCATCCGCTGCTGATCAAGACGGTGCAGCACCGTTATGCCGAACTGGAGGCGTCGATCCGCGCCAACCATCCGTATGAACTCCCCGAGATTATTGCGGTCCCAATAGCTCATGGCCTGCCAGCCTACCTGCAGTGGGTCGAATCCGAAACGCGCGACAACCAGCAGCGGGCGTGAACTGCCTATGCGAATCAACATGTACCGAATCCTGCTGTTGCTGTCGCTGTTCCTGCACGGCATCGCCGGCGCGCAGGACTTGCTCGACCCGGCGGTTGCATTCAAGTTTTCCGCCTCGGCGCTGGATATGAAGACCCTGGAGGTGCGCTACCAGATCGCCAAGGGTTACTACATGTACCGCGACAAGTTCAAGTTTGCGGTCGAGCCCGCCACGGCGCATCTGGGCGAAGCGCAGTTTCCAAAAGGCGATGTCCACAATGACGAATTCTTCGGGAAAGTCGAAACCTACCGCAAGGAGGTGCGCATCCGCCTGCCGCTGGCGCACGATGCAGCCGGGACCACGCTCAAGTTGTCGGTGACCTCGCAGGGCTGTGCCGACGTCGGCGTGTGCTACGTTCCTCAGGTGCAGACCGCGGAGATCGCAATCGACGCTGCGATGTCCGCGCCCGGCTTCACCGTTGCGCCGGCGGCGTCTGGCGCGCCGGATGCGATCGGCGATGAAGTGCGTTTCGAGAGGCTGCTCGCCTCGGGCAGCCTGTGGCTGATTGCCGCCGCTTTTTTCGGCGCCGGTGTCCTGCTCACTTTCACGCCCTGCGTGCTGCCGATGATCCCCATCCTGTCCGGCATCATCGTCGGCGAAGGCCGCAACGTCACCCGTACGCGCGCATTCACGCTGTCTTCCGCCTATGTGCTCGGCATGTCGGTGACCTACACCGCGATCGGCATCGGCGCGGCCCTGTCGGGCAACCTGTTGTCCGCAGCCTTGCAGAATCCCTGGGTGCTGTCGGCGTTTGCAGCGGTGTTCGTGCTGCTCTCACTGTCGATGTTCGGTTTCTACGAATTGCAGCTGCCCGCCGGGTTCCACGCGAGGATTACCGAGACCAGCAACCGGCTCAAGGGCGGACACCTGGGCGCGGTGGTGCTGATGGGCATATTCTCCGCGGCCATCGTCAGCCCCTGCGTCGCCGCCCCGCTGGCCGGTGCGCTGCTCTACATCAGCCAGACCCGCGACGTGATGCTGGGTGGAATCGCGCTGTTCGCCATGTCCATCGGCATGGGCGTGCCACTGATCCTGGTCGGCGTGTTCGAGGGCGCGTTCCTGCCCAAGTCGGGCCACTGGATGCGGTCGGTGAAGCATTTCTTCGGCGTGCTGCTGCTCGGCGTTGCGATCTGGATCGTGTCGCCGGTATTGCCGGCAATGGCGCAAATGCTGGCCTGGGCGGCACTGCTGATCGGCTCGGCCATGGCGCTGCGCGCGATCGACCCGTTGCCGCCCGAGGCCGGCACCGCGGCGCGCCTGTGGAAGGGTGCGGGTTTCCTCGCCTTGCTTGCCGGCGCGGCGCTCGCGATCGGAGCGCTATCGGGCAGCCGCGATGTGCTGCGGCCGCTCGCGGGGCTCGTGGCCGGCGGCGAGCGCGGGACGCATGAAGTGCGTTTCGCCCGCGTCAGGAACCTGGCCGAACTCGAAACGAGGCTCGCGGCCGCGGGCCAGCCCGTGATGCTCGATTTTTACGCCGACTGGTGCGTATCCTGCAAGGAAATGGAGGCGTTCACGTTCAGCGACGCTCGGGTAAAAGCGAAATTCGAGGGAATGCTGCTGTTGCAGGCGGACGTCACCGCCAATTCACCCGAGGACAAGGCCTTGCTCAGGCGGTTCAGCCTGTTCGGTCCGCCCGGCATCATATTCTTCGATCGTCACGGCAAGGAAATCCCGGGGCTGCGGGTGATCGGTTATCAGTCGGCGGACGCGTTTCTGGTTACGCTGGGGCGCGTTGCGGGGATTTGATCGCCTCTGTCCGAGGGCTTCTCGGTTGTCTGCCTATATCGGTGCACGACCATTGCGCGCTCTGCGCGCCAACTGCGTTTTCTCGATACGGATGAAAAGCGTGTCCGCATCGAGAAACCGTGGTTATGAACAAATAAAAGGCAAAACAGGTTTTGGGGCCAATTCAAGATCGCCACTTGCATGCGGACGGATTTATGTCCTCATGCAAGTGGCGATCCGCGCGGACGGGTCGCCGTCCGCGCAAGCCTATTCACCACGGACCGCGCGAGGCTCGCCGCTGGTGAGACAATTTACTTCCTGACCTCTAGCATGATCTTGCCGATGTGTTTGCTCGACTCCATCAGCTCGTGCGCGAGCCTGGCGTCGCGGAGCGGGAAAGTGGCGTGGATCACCGGTTTTACCTTGCCCGATTCGAGCAGCGGCCAGACCTGTTTCAGCAGATCCTGCGCGATCGCCGCTTTCTGCGCGGTGGTGCGCGGGCGCAGGGTCGATCCGGTAAAGGTGAGCCGCTTGATCATGATCGGCATGAAATCGATCTCGGCCTTGCTCGGCTGCAGGAAGGCGATCTGTACCAGTCGTCCTTCCACGGCGAGGGATTTGAGATTCTTCTCGATATACGGGCCGCCCACCATGTCGAGGATCAGGTCCACGCCTTTCTTGTTCGTGAGCTGGCCGAACTCCGCAACGAAATCCTGTTGGCGGTAATTGATGGCGGCGTCGGCGCCCATCTTGCAACAGAATTCCGCTTTCTCCCGGCTGCCCACGGTGGTGTAAACGGTCGCACCAAATGCCTTCGCCAGCTGGATGGCCGTGAGTCCGATGCCGCTGGAGCCGCCGTGCACCAGGAAGGTCTCCCCTGCTTTCAGCCGACCGCGATCGAAGACATTGGTCCAGACGGTGTAGAAATTCTCCGGTAATGCGGCCGCCTGCTGCAGGGACAGGCCCCTGGGTATCGGCAGGCAGTGGGGCGCCGGCACCGCGCAATATTCGGCGTAGCCGCCGCCCGGGGTGAGCGCACATACCAGGTCGCCCACTTTCCACTGCTTTACGTCCGGTGCTGCCGCGCTGATGCGTCCGGCGACTTCCAGTCCGATGAAAGGCGACGCGCCCGGCGGGGGCGGGTAATTGCCCGAACGCTGCAACACGTCCGGGCGATTGACCCCGGCGTAGTGCACTTCGATGAGGACTTCGCCCGCCTGCGGCTGCGGGACGGGTCCTTCGGACGGTTTCAATGCGTCGGCGGGGCCGCCTTTTCCATGGTCGATGTAAAGCATCGGTGGTTCTCCTGTTGGCCTGTTGCACAAAAAACAAATTGAGTTCCCGGATGCAGCCATTATGCACGCGGCGTTCGATCGGATTGCGCTTCTCGAACGCGGTTTCCGGCTTGGCATCTCCGTTGTGGCGCGATTGGGCCATCTTCCCATGGAATCGCGATACTAATTATATAATCGTTATCTAGCGCCTGTTAGTTTGACAGGAAGTGCTTACTTATAAGGCAAATTGGCGATGAAACCGCGGTCGAAGCGCGCCCGGCCTCTGCGATGGGCGCCAACCCAATTATAATGGCGCGTCCGCAAGTAAGAGAACAATAGTGAGAAAACACCTCAAGGGCATAGACCACGTTGTGATTACCGCGCGCGACCTGGATTCGGCCCAGGACAGCTTCAGGCGCATGGGTTTCACCCTGACCCCGCGGGGTCACCATACCCTGGGGTCGCAGAATCATTGCGTCATGTTCGGGCAGGATTATTTCGAGCTGCTGATGGTGCCGCAACGGCTGCCGGGCCGCGAGTACTATTACGATTTTGCCTGCATCGGTGATGGGCTGGCGGCGGTCGCGCTGAAAACGGACAATGCGCGTGGCGCTTTCGGCGAACTCACCGCAGCGGCGCTGGCGCCTTCCGAGCCGGTCGATTTCTCGCGCCCGGTGCAGTTGCCGGAGGGCACTAGGAACGCGGCGTTTCGCATCACCGGGCTGCGCCAGGAGCAGACCCCGGGAGGGCAGGTGTTCCTGTGCCAGCATTTTACCCGCGATGTGGTGTGGCGCCCCGAATACCAGACGCATGCGAATACCGCGACCGGTCTGGCCGCGCTGGCGATTCTCAGCAACGACGTGGTCGCGACCGCTGCGGCCTACGAACGTTTGTTCGACGTCAAGGCCAGGGCGATAAACGAAGGATTGCTCATCAATACCGGCGACACGCCCATCGCCGTTGTCGGCGAGCGCGCACTGGCGAAAAGGCTGCCCGGGGTATGGATCAGTGCGCGTCACCAGCCCTGCATGGCGGCGCTGTTCATTCGCGTCGCCGATCGCAACGCGGCCGAGCGAAGTTTGCGCGCGGGGGGGCTGCACCCCACGCGCATGCCCGACGGCTCGGTTGCCGTCGGCGCGGCGGAAGCGCACGGCGTGGCTATCGTTTTCGGCTAGGCCCGGTCAGCTGCCTTTGAGCCATTGCGCTGCATCCAGGGCGTAGTAAGTGAGGATGCCGTCTGCGCCTGCGCGCTTGAAGGCGAGCAGCGCTTCCATGGCGCAGATTTTCTCGTTGATCCAGCCCTTCATGCCCGCCGCCTTGAGCATGGCGTACTCGCCGCTCACCTGATAGACGAATGTCGGCGCCTTGAACTGGTCTTTCACCCGCCGCACGATGTCCAGATAGGGCATGCCCGGCTTCACCATCACCATGTCGGCGCCTTCCTGCAGGTCCAGTCCCACTTCCCACAGCGCTTCGTCGGAATTGGCCGGATCCATCTGGTAGGTGAATTTATTGCCCTTGCCCAGATTGACTGCCGAACCGACCGCATCGCGAAACGGGCCGTAGTAGCCTGAAGCGTATTTGGCCGAATAGGCCATGATGCGTGTGTGGATGAATTGCCTTTTGTCCAGCGCCGTGCGGATGCGGCCTATGCGCCCGTCCATCATGTCCGAGGGGGCGACGATATCCACCCCGGCAGCGGCCTGGGCGAGTGCCTGCTTTTCGAGGATGGCGAGGGTGGCGTCGTTGAGAATGTAGCCGCCTGCATCGGTTACGCCGTCCTGGCCATGGCTGGTGTAGGGGTCCAGCGCGACGTCGCACATGACCCCGAGTTCCGGAAATTCTTTTTTCAATCGGGCCACGACGCGCGGGACCAGCCCTTTCGGGTTCGTCGCCTCTTTGCCATCCAGCGTCTTGAGCCTGGCGTCGATCACGGGAAACAGCGCCATCGCGGGAACTTTGAATTTCACACAGCGCTCGGCGACCGGCAGCAGCCTGTCCAGGGTCATGCGCTCCACGCCCGGCATCGATGGCACCGCCTGGGTTTTCCTCGTACCCTCCATCACGAACACCGGGTAGATCAGATCGTTGGTAGTAAGCACATGCTCTCGCATCAGGCGGCGTGTAAAGTCGTCGCGCCGCATGCGGCGCATGCGCACCGCGGGAAAACTGCCGTAGATATTCATGGTGGTCTCCAACCTTCTTTCTTGATCAATGCATAGTGAAAACAGAATTTCCGCTGCGGCTAGGTGAAACTTTATCGGGAATTTGAAATCTTAGTAACAGGTGGCCACGGTCATCTCCCGCTTCTCCTCCCTGAGCGGGTGCCTTAATTCTGTTTAAGGCGTTCCTGCCCCCGGCTTTATCCCCTTTAGCCGGGGGTTTTTTTTGGGTCTTCGCGCTTGATGCCCAACCAGTTTCCGATTGTTTCCTCCGCTTCCTCCATGCCCAGCTTTTTCGAGCTCGAAAATAGCTGAACCGTGTAATTGCCTGCATACTCTAGCAATTTTGCCCGCACTTCGCGCAGTGTCTTTTGTCCCTCCTGGCGCGAAAGCTTGTCCGACTTGGTCAACAGGACGTGCACCGGCTTGCCCGTCAATGCGAACCAGTTCAGCATCTGCTGGTCGAGCGGCGTGAGCGGATGGCGCGCATCCATGATCAACACCATTCCGAACAGCGAACCACGGGTCTGCAAATAGGTCGATAGCAGCTGCTCCCAGTGCGCGCGCAGTTCGCGCTGGACGCGGGCGTAGCCATAGCCGGGCAGGTCCACCAGGAAGGCGCCGCCGCGCAGGCTGAAAAAATTGATCTGCTGCGTGCGCCCCGGCGTCTTGCTGACGAACGCCAGTCGGTTGTGGTCGACCAGCGTGTTGATGGCGCTGGATTTTCCCGCGTTGGAGCGACCGGCGAAGGCAATCTCCGGGCCCAGCGGCGGCGGCAGATCGCTGAGATGGTGTGCAGTGATGTAGAAGGCGGCGCCGCGGAACAAGGACATGGCAGTGCAGGCCCAAAGGCTGGAAAGTCGGATAGAATATCAGTTTTTCCGACCTATTCTGCTTCGAGGAACACCCGCATGAAACGCATCATGGCGCTTGCCGCTATGCTTCCGGCTCTGGCAGCGCTCGCCGCTGCGCCGCCATTCAAAGGGGATGCCGCCAAGGCGCAGCCCATCGTCGACAAGGTTTGCGCCGCCTGTCACGCAGCCGACGGCAACAGCCAGGTCGCGATCAACCCCAAGCTGGCCGGTCAGATTCCGGAATACCTGCACAAACAGCTTGCGAACTTCAAGGCGGCGGCGGGCAAGAAAGCGGAACGCGAAAACCCGGTGATGGCCGGCATGGTGGCCGGCCTGTCTCCCGAAGACCTGCGCAATCTCGCCGTTTATTTCGCCGGCCAGACCGCCAAACCCGGCGCGGCGAAGAGCAAGGATCTGGTTGCGCTGGGGCAGAAGATTTACCGCGGCGGGATCGTCGGCAAAGGCGTTCCGGCCTGCGCTTCCTGCCACGGCGCGAACGGCAGCGGCATGCCGGCACAGTATCCGCGGCTGTCGGGTCAGCACGCGGAGTACGTAGAGGCGCAATTGAAAGGATTTCGTTCCGGTGAGCGCGCGAACGATCCGGTCAGCGCGATGCGCGGCGTGGCGGGAAAGCTCTCCGACCGCGAAATCCAGGCTGTCGCGGACTACGTTGCCGGTCTGCGCTAGGCTGGCGGCCTGCCTTAGGCGCGTTGCGCTTCGGCAGGGGCGGGTTTCCTGCGCTGCGTCGCCTCGAGCACCCCGCCAAGGATGCCCTTGGGCATGTAGATGATGAACAGCACCAGCATCAGGCCGTAGATGGTGCTGTCGAGCGCATGCAGGCTGTTGCCGAACATCAGGCGCAGCCCCTCGGCGAGCAGCAGGGTGAACGCCGCTCCCACAGTCGGTCCGAGACGCACATACATGCCGCCGGCGATCACGCCGAACACCATCTGCAGGCTGATGCCGATGCCGGAGACGGTGTCCGGGTTGACGTAAGCCTGGTACTGCGCATAAAGCGCGCCGCCGACGCAGGTCATCAGCGCGGAAATCAGCGTGACCCCCAGCTTCAGCCGGGTGACGTTGATGCCGATCGACGCCGCAGCATCCTCCTCCTGGCTGATCGCCTCGAGCGCGAGCCGCCCCATGCCGCGGTCCACCTGCTTCCACACCCACAGGCCAGCCAGCCAAACGGCGAGCACCACGTAGAACCAGATCATCTTGTTGGAGAACTGCAAGGCGACGAGCGAATAGGACGTTTCGGTCAGCGCGGTCTTGGGCGTGACGCCGAGCGAGCCGCCGGTCTGGTCGCGCAGCGCCACGATCAACAGCCGCGTTATCTCCGACAGCGCGAGCGTAACCAAGGCGAAGTAATGGCCGACGATCTTGAAGCGGAAGCACGGATAGCCGATCAGGAGGGCAACGACCGCCGTCACCGTGAGCGCGATCGGCAGTCCGATCCAAGGGGTGAGTCCATAGTGGTTCCAGCCCATGACGACGACATAGGCACCGATGCCGAGGAAGGCGCCGTGGCCGAAACTCACCATGCCCAGGCGCCCCATGATCGACCAGCCGGTGTAGACGAAGCCCCACAGCAGAACCTGGATCAGCAAATGCAGGGGGTAGTTGCCCAGGCCGGAAAACGGCGCCGCGGCCAGGACGGCGAGGCCGATCCAGGGGAGCGCGCGCATCATTTGCCTCCCCAGATGCCCTGCGGGCGCCAGAACATCACCGCGATGAAGAACAGGAAGGCAATGACGTAGCCCCATTCGACCGCGAGGAAGAATCCGCCTACCGAAATGAACTGCGCGAAGATGAACGCGGCAATGAAGCCGCCGGCCATGTTCCCCAGTCCGCCGAGCACGCAGATGAGGAAGGTGATCGGCCCGAACGATAGCCCGATCGCCGGGTGGATGTCGTACTGCAGCACCAGCAGGCAGGAAGCGAGGCCCGCCAGGGCGCCGCCCAGGGCCGAAGTGACGATGAAAATGCGGTCCGGATTCACCCCCATCAGCGGCATGATCGCGCGATCCTGGCTGATCGCGCGGATCGCGGTGCCCATGTAGGTGCGCGTGAGGAACAGGTACACGGCAAGCATGCCGGCGAGCGCGACGCCGAAAGCGATCAGCCGCGGCATCGAAAACGAGATCTCGCCGATGACGATAGGCGGGAAGGTCACGCCGATATTCTTGAATTCGATGCCGAACGCGAGCGTGGCCGCCGCCTGCAGGAAGAACAGCACCCCGCCGGTGACCAGCAGCTGGTTGATCGGCTCGGCGGCCAGCACCGGGCGGATGATGAACTGATGCAGCGCCGCACCGGCGGCCGCCACCAGCAATACGCCCGCCGCCATCGCCAGCAGCAGCGGCCAGCCGAAGACCACGTAAAAATAGTAGATCGCGTACATGCCTATCATGATCAGTTCTGCGTAGCAGATCCAGATCACATCGATCACGCCGAACACCAGATTGAGGCCGAGCGACAGCAGCGCGAGCAGCCCGCCGAGCAGCAGCCCGTTGAGCACGGCTTCGAGCAGGAAAACGTCGAAAAATTGCATCAGATCCCCAGATAGGCCTTGCGGATTTCGTCCGAGGCCAGCAGTTCGGCCGACGGGCCGCTCGATTTGATGCGCCCGGTTTCGAGCAGATAGGCGCGGTCCACCACTTTCAGCACCTGGCGGATGTTCTGTTCCACGATCAACACCGTGTACCCTTCCGCGCAGATGCGCTTCACCAGTTCGAAAATCGATTGCACCACCACCGGCGCAAGTCCCGCCGAGGGCTCGTCGAGCAGCAGCAGCTTGGGCCCGGACATCAGCGCGCGGCCGATGGCGCACATCTGCTGCTCGCCGCCCGACAGGGTGCCGGCAATCTGCGCGTGGCGCTCCTTGAGGCGCGGAAACAGCGAATAGACGAACTTCAGGTGCTCGGCGTGGCGCGGGCGCGCCGCGGGCAGGAACGCGCCCATTTTGAGGTTTTCTTCCACGGAGAGGCGCGCGAACAGTCGCCTTCCCTCGGGCACCTGCGCAATGCCGCGCGCGATCACTTCATACGCCGGCACGTCCCTGAGCGAGGCGCCCTCCATCAGGATGTCGCCCGCGGTGACGCCGATCAGCTTCGAAATCGTGCGCAGCAAAGTGGTCTTGCCGGCGCCGTTGGGGCCGATGACGGCAACCGATTCGCCCGATCTGACCTCCAGGCTGACGTCGAACAGGGCCTGGAAACCGGCATAGCCGGCCGATACGCCGTCCAGCCTGAGCATGGCGCCGTCGCCGGAGATCGCTGCTGCAGTACTCATGCGGTGTTGCCCTGCCGCATTGCGATGCCCTTCTGCACCTCGTCGGCATCCGTGCCCAGGTACACTTCGATCACCTTTGGGTCGTGCGCCACCGCCTGCGGCTTGCCCTCGGCGATCACCTCGCCGTGGTCGAGCACGACGCAGCGGTCGACCACGCGCATCAGCACGCCCATGATGTGCTCGACCCAGATGATGGTTACGCCGCGTTGCGCGCGGATCGTCGCCAGCATGTCCGCGGCCTGGTCCATCTCGGATTCGTCGAGGCCCCCCAGGCTCTCGTCGGCGAGCAGCAGTTTCGGCTGCGTCGCGAGCGCGCGCGCAAGCTCGAGTTTCTTCAGGCCGGCTGCGCCCAGGCCGTCGACGCGCGCATGTTCGCTTGAGGGCAGGCTTACCAGCCCGAGCGCTTCCCGCGCCTGCGCGTACGCTTGCTCGCGCGACGGCCGCGCGCTTTGTCCGTAGTAAGCGGCCAGGGCTACATTTTCGAGCAGCGACAGCTTTCTGAACGGGCGCGGAATCTGGTAAGTGCGACCGATGCCGAAGCGGGCCACCGCGTTTGCCGGAAGCCCGGCGATGTCTTGCCCGAGAAATTCGATCGACCCAGAATTCGGCAGAAGCGCGCCGGCGATCAAATTGAAAGTCGTGCTCTTGCCCGAGCCGTTCGGTCCGATCAGACCGAGGATCTCGCCTTCATCGAGCTCGAACGAAACACCGTCGACCGCGGTGAACCCGCCGAATTTCTTCGTCAGCTCGCTAACGGTCAGCATGAGGCGTGCGCCCTCTCCCGTCCCGATCGCGCACCGCGCGGACGGGACGGAGAAGGCACTTCGCTATTGCGGCGAGTAGGTGGAACCTTTGGGCAGCGGCAGCACCGGATCGGCGGTTTTGATCGCCGCCGGCCACACCACCTTGGTTTGACCGCCGAGATACTGCATGACCACCGGTGTGGAGCGCATGCTTTGTCCGGCCAGTTGGTGTCCAGGCGGAAAGAACTTCACACCGTAGCCCTGGATCGTGCCGCCGACCGGAATGTCCGTGTCGAGCGCGGCCTTGCGCAGCGCTTCGGAATCGATGCCGCCGTACTTCTTGATCGCACGCGGCAGCACGTCGGTGAAGAATATCCACGATTGGTTGAACCCCATGGAAACGTGCGGCGGCACCTGATCGGCCTTGGTTTCCGCCTTGTAGCGCTTGACCATCTCCTGGGTGACATCGCCGAGGCCGGGCTTGAGTGTTTTCGGATCGAGCAATTGCGCGGCGACCGGGTCCACGTTAAAAATGAATTCGGCATCTTTGCCGAATGCTTCGTGAAGTTTGTCGTACTGCCCGTAACCCGCGCCGTGGCCGATGAGCGCCGACCATTTCAGCCCTTGCTCGCGCGCCTGCCGCCAGAATAGCGTGATGTCGGGGCTATAGCCGGTATGCAGGATCACGTCGGCGCGAGCGCGGCGCAGCTTGGTTACCAGGCTTGACAGATCCGGCGCCGTCGCGGAGTAGCCTTCCTTGAGCGCTACCTGCATGCCGAGCGACTTGCATTTCGATTCGTTGCCCGACGCGATGCCGGAACCGTAGGGCCCATCCTCGTAAATGATGGCTACCTTGAGGTCTTTCGCTTCCTTGCCCAGTTTCTGCTTCGAAACCTCGCTCAGGAACTGACATGACGCTTCGCCGAACTGGTCGGAATGCACTTGCGGGCGGAAGAAGTATTGCAGGTCCTTGCCCTTGACCACGCTGGATGCGACACAGATATTGGCCCACATGAACTTCTTCTTGGCATTGGCCTGCTGCGCCATCGGCACGCAATGGGCGCTGGAGAACACGCCCATGATCAGGTCCACCTTCTCCTGCTCGATCAGGCGGGTCATCTCGTTGATGGCCACGTCGGCCTTGGACTGCGCATCGGCGTAGATCGGCCTGATCTTGTAGCCCTCGACCCCGCCGCGCTCGTTGATCATGTTGATCGCGGACTTGGTGCCGATCGCTCCCGCCAGCGATCCGCCGGCGGCGAACGGCCCGGTGTAATCGTAGATGACGCCAATCTTGATTTCCTTCTGCTGCGCCTGTGCGGTGACGGCAAGCCCAACCAGGGCGAGCGCAAACCCAAAGCTTACGCAGAAACGCCGAATGTTCATGCAATTCTCCTCAGGTAATGGATGCGACGCGCGGATTATTTTTTCCCAGTGTGTCAAACCCGCAAAGGCGTGTCAACCTGACTCTCGATTCACCGACCCGGCACCCGCCTGGCGTCGCCGTCCGCCCAGGGACGCAAACGACCCCGGTGCGGGGCGTACTGACGAGCCGAAAAACCAGACCGTTGTTGCGGTTTTGGTCGTGTTTCCGTTGTCAACGCGTCTGCACGCGCTTTCTCTTCGGGAACTTGCCGGGCTCGCTTTTGTGCTTCGCGCGTCATTTTCAGTTCGGCTTTGCGCTGCGCAAGCATTGCATTCAGCTCCGGCGAGCATCCGGCGACTACGGCTGGGCGTCGCGCCAGCGAAACAGAGCCAGCATCCACGGCGCGATACGTGTCGCAAGCGCATGCGCAGGAATAGGCGCCAGGACGGTGAGCGGCAGCGGCAGAGACGCGGGCGCGACGCCGAGCGCTGCTTCGGCGAGCACGGCTCCGAGCGCGACGCCGAGCGCCACCCCTCGGCCATTGCAGCCGACCCAGGTGATCACGCCCTCTGCGAGTTGGTGCACATGCGGCAATTTGTCCGCGGTCATGCTCAATTGGCCGTGCCAGACGTAGTCGAACGCAGGTCTACCGATCTGCGAGAAGATCAGCGCGAGTCGCTTGCCGATGCGGCGCTTTAGCCGCCGCTCGAAGTCGTGACCGAAAATCAAAGCCCCGCCGGTGACAAGGCGCCCATTCCGGTCGAAGCGGCAGAAGTACAGATCGCCGTGGGTGTCCGACATGGCCGCGTCAGTCGGCAGGATGCTGCGGCGGACGGCCTCGGGCAACGGCGCAGTCGCCATCTGGTAGGAGCGCATCGGAACCCAGCTTCGGTCCAGCCCGGGCCACACGCAATTCGTGCCGTAGGCGTTGGTCGCAATCACCACGCGCTTTGCCACCGCCGTCGCGGCATTGGTGCGCACCCGCCACACCTCGCCGGTTCGCTCCATGCCGATCACTGAGGACCGCGTGTAGAGGCGTGCTCCCGCGTCCATCGCGGCGCGGGCGAGGCCACGCGCAAGCGCGAGCGGATTAACATGACCGCCGCTCGAATTGCGCCAACCGCCATGCCAATAACGCGAACCAGTGAGCGCCGCAACCTGATCCGCATCGAGCAGCTCGACCGGTGCGCCGCGACGCTGCCACTGCTCGAAGCGCGGCCGGGATATGCGCGCTACGCGATCCGGGGTATGGGCGGGCTGCATCCATCCGTTTTGGACCGCGTCGCAATCGATGTGGTGGCATTGGATGAGATCGAACGTAGTCTGCGCCGAGTCGCGGATCAGCGCGATAAGCGCTTCGCCCTTGTCTGCGCCGCGAGCCGCCGCAATTTCGTCCGGATCGGCGCGCGACAGACACGGTATTACCTGCCCGTTGTTGAGTCCGGAGCCGCCCGAGCCAATCTCGGCCGACTCCAGCACTATGACATCCGCACCGCGCTTGGCCGCGGCGAGCGCGGTCGCAAGGCCGGTGAAGCCGGCGCCGATCACCAGCACGTCGGCGCGGTTCTCACCCGGAGGCAGGGAGACCGTCGCCGGTGCGGGGGGCGCGGTAGCCTCCCACAACGAAGTCGGCCGATCCCGATTCGCCGCGCGAGTCGCGTCACCGGCGAATCGCTTGCTTGAGAAAGAAGGCTCAGCGCGGCGCATCTTCCAGCACGAGGTCGGCGCCTTTTTCCGCCACCGCGATCACCGCGGCGTTGATATTGCCGGAGACCACTGCCGGCATGATGGAGGCATCGATGACACGCACGCCTGAAACGCCGCGCACGCGCAGGCGCGCGTCGGTCACCGCGCGCGTATCCGTGCCCATGCGGCAGGTGGCGACCGGGTGATAGACGGTACCACCCGCCTCGCGGCAGTAGGCGAGCCAGTCGGCGTCGCTTTGCACGCGCTCCCCGGGCGCTTCCTCGGACGCGACGTAAGGTCGCAACGCGGGAGAGCGCACCAGGCGGCGCAGCAGTTTCAGTCCGGCAACCGCGGTATTCCGATCGTCTTCGGTGGAAAGGAAGTTGTAGCGGATGGCCGGTGCTTCGCCCGCATCGGCCGAGCGGATGCGCACCGAACCGCGCGATTGCGGCTGCAGCGGGCACATGGAACAGGTGAACGCGGAAAACGGGTGCAGTTTCTCGCCCGCCTTCGGTAGGCTGAAATTGATGAAATAGAATTGCACATCGGGCCGCGCGCGCTCAGGAAGGGCGCGCGCGAACGCGCCGGCGTAACCCGCGCTGACTGTGAGCGGGCCGCGGCGCGCGAGCAGATACTTCAAGCCGATGCCGATTTTGCGCCGCCAGCTCGCCATGTCGTCGTTGAATGTGATCGCTCGGGTGCAGCGCCAGATGGTGCGCACGTAGAAGTGGTCCTGCAGGTCTTCGCCCACCGCGGGCAGCTCGGCCACCAAGGGGATGCCGTGCGCGGCTAGCAGCTCGCGCGAGGCCACGCCGGAGAGTTGCAGCAGTTGCGGCGAATTGAACGCGCCGGCGGCGAGCAGCACTTCGCATGCGGCGCGCGCCTGCCGCGGCACCCCGCCGCGGCGGTACTCCACGCCGATTGCGCGCGTACCTTCGAACAGCACGCGCGTCGCGAGCGCCCCGGTCAAAACCGTGAGCTTGGGGCGGCCCTCTGCCGGCCGCAGGAATCCGGTTGCGGTGCTCGAGCGCAGGCCGTTCCTTGCCGTCGCCTGGTAGTAGCCTGCGCCTTCCTGCGCCGCGCCGTTGAAGTCGTCATTGCGCGGGATGCCGACTTCGCCGGCCGCGGCGATGAACGCGTCGCACAGCTCGTGGCGGTCGGGCAGATCGCCGACCGCTTGCGGGCCGCCGACGCCATGCCACTGGTCCGCGCCGCGGCTCTGGTCCTCGCTGCGCTTGAAATACGGCAGCAAGGCATCGAATCCCCAGCCGGGGATGCCCCAGGCATCGAAGTCTTCGCGCTGGCCGCGGATATAGACCAGGCCGTTGATCGAGGAAGATCCGCCGAGCACCTTGCCGCGCGGGGTGTACACCTGCCGTCCGTTGAGTTCCGGCTCGGGCTCGGAGGTGTAGCACCAGTTGACCGAAGACTTGTTGAACAGCTTGCCGTAGCCCAGCGGTACATGGATCCAGGGGTCGCGATCGCGTGGACCGGCCTCGAGCAGCAGCACCGTGTGGCGCCCGCTTGCCGTCAGGCGGTTGGCGAGCACGCAGCCCGCGGAACCCGCCCCGACGATGATGTAGTCGTAGGTTGTCTCTGGCGACATGGAAGACCTGTTCCGGGACGAGTGTATAGAGTTCACCGCGGTGAAACAACCGGCTTGCACCCACTCGCGTGAGCCCTCGCGCGCCCAATTCGTTCGACGCGGGAATAAACCCCGCTTCCAACTTGTTTAGCCATACGCAACAACCCCAATACCACAGGAGAACAGCATGAGAAAGACGCTTGCGGCAGCGGCATTGGCGATAGCGCTCGGCGCCTGCGCCGGCATGGGCGGCGCGCCCATGGGGGCCAAATTCGAAGGCGGAATGCTGGTCAGTTCGGCGGGCATGACGCTGTACACCTTCGACAAGGATGCACCCGGCAGCGGCAAGAGCACCTGCAACGGGCCGTGTGCAGTCAACTGGCCGCCGCTCGGCGCGGCAGCATCGGACAGCGGATCGGGCGACTGGTCCATCGTTACCCGCGACGACGGTTCCAGGCAGTGGGCCTACAAGAGCAAGCCTGTCTACCTGTGGGTCAAGGACCAGAAACCCGGCGACAAGAGCGGCGACGGCGTCAACAAGGTCTGGCACATCGTCGCGCCCTAGGCCGGACGTTGCTATGATGCGTTGATGGAAAGCGCAGCGATCGCCGAGCACATTCCCCGCCTGCGTCGATATGCGCGCGCGCTGGCGGGGGACAGCCACCGGGCCGACGATCTGGTCCAGGATACGCTCGAGCGCGCGCTGGCCAAGTTTCATCTATGGCGCCATGGCAGCGATTTGCGCGCCTGGATGTTCTCCATCATGCACAACGTATTCATCAATCAGCTCAAGGCGCGGCGCGAGCTGGCGCTGGACGAAGCCACTGAGGCGAGCCTTGCGGGCGCGCCGCAGTCCGACCCGCTGCTATTGCGCGACCTGGACGCGGCGCTGAGGAAATTGCCTGTGGAGCAGCGCGAAGTCCTGCTGTTGGTGGGCCTGGAACAATTGAGTTATGCCGAGGTGAGCAAGGCGCTGGGCATTCCGCTCGGCACCGTCATGTCGCGCCTGTCGCGCGGGCGCGAGCGCCTGCGCGCCTTGATGTCGGGCACCACGATGCCAACCAGTCTTAAAGCAGTCAAATGAGTAATCTCACTGAAGCCGATCTGCACGCTTATGCCGACGGGCAACTGGACGACGCGCGCCGCGTCCAGGCGGAGGCGCACCTCGCGCACGACCCGGCGGCGGCCGAGAGCGTGCGCGTCTGGCGCGAACAGAACGAGGCGCTGCGAGCGTTGTATAACCCGGTGCTGAACGAGCCGGTGCCGCAGCGGCTGCTCGCCGCGCGCCCGTCGCGGGCGCGCTGGCCGTATTATGCGATGGCTGCGGGGGCGATGGGGCTTGCCTTCGGGCTGGGCTGGATATCGCAGTCCTACCGAACCGATCGGTTTGCGGAGGCCGCGGCATTGCCGCGCCGGGCCGCAATCGCTTACGCCGTGTACGCGCCCGAAGTGCGCCACCCGGTCGAGGTCGGCGCCGACCAGCAGGACCACCTGGTGAAATGGCTGTCCAAGCGCCTGGGGCACGAGCTCAAGGCTCCGCTGCTGACGCAGCAGGGCTTCGACCTCGTGGGCGGGCGGCTGTTGCCCGGAGGGAAGGGCCCGGTGGCGCAGTTCATGTATCAGGACGCGAGAGGCCAGCGCATCACGCTGTATGTATCGATCAGGGACGCCGAGCCGCGCGACACGGCGTTCCGTTTCAGCCAGGAGGACAAGGTGGCGGTGTTCTACTGGATCGACGGCAAGCTCGGCTACGCCCTGTCCGGGGAGATGGACCGCGCGAGCCTGCTCGCCGTGGCCACCGTCGTCTATCGCCAACTCAATCCTTAGGCCGGACCGTCCTTTAAGCTGCTTGTCCCGGCTGATGTGCGGGGCGCAGTGCCGTGGCGGGCGCGTCCACATCTATTCCATGGGCCTCGATATGCGCGCGGCGGGCCAGGAGGGAATAGGCCACGGGCACCACGAACAGCGTCAACAGCGTACCGAAGGACATTCCACCGACGATCACCCAGCCGATCTGCGTCCGCGATTCCGCCCCGGCGCCGGAGGCATAGGCCAGGGGCAGGGCTCCCAGCACCATTGCGCCGGTGGTCATCAGGATCGGTCGCAGCCGCAGGGCGGACGCCTCGACTACCGCCGAAAGCATATTCTTCCCCTGCGTGCGCAGCTGGTTGGTGAACTCGACAATCAGGATGCCGTGCTTGGTGATGAGGCCGACCAGCGTGATGAGGCCCACCTGACTGTAGATATTGAGCGTTCCTCCGGTCAGCCACAGCGCGAACAGCGCGCCGGTCATCGACAGCGGCACGGACAACATGATCACAAGAGGCGCAGTGAAGCTCTCGAACTGCGCTGAGAGCACCAGGTAGATGAAGAACAGCGACAGGATGAACACCAAATAGATTTCGCTGCCCGAAGCGCGGAACTCCAGCGATTGCCCGTCCAGGCCCGTTTGTGCCGAGGCGCCCAGCGTTGCCTTGGCCGCGGCGTCGAACGCTTTCAACGCTTCGTCGATCGAGTATCCTGGCGCAAGCGTTCCAGTGATCTTGACCGCGCGCAGGCGCTGGAAGTGATTGAGCGACTGCGGCGCGACGCCTTCTTTGACGTCGACGAGGTTGGAAAGCTGCACCATGGACCCATTGCGCGCGCGCACGTAGACCTCGCTGATGTCGGCCGGCGACGAGCGATCGAGCCGCGCCACCTGCACGATTACGTCGTACTGCTGGCCATCGCGCTTGAAGCGGGTGACCTGGCGGCCGCCCAGCATGGTCTCCAGCGTTCGGCCCACGGTATCCACGTTCACGCCTATATCGCCCAGCTTGTCACGGTTGATTTTGACGCGCACTTCCGGCGTGTTGAGGCGCAGATCGGTCTGCAGGTTCTGCGCGCCGGGAAACCTGCGCATCTCCTCGAGCAGGAGATTGACCTGGCGTTGCAATTCGGCATAGGGAACCTGCGCCATGACCACGTACTCGATGGGCGTGGAGCGAAACCGCTGCCCCAGCGAAGGCGGGTTGAGCGTGAATACCTGGGCCCCCGGAATGGAAGCCAGCTTCGGCCGCAACTCCTCGGCGATCCGCTGCTGTTTCTTCGCGCGCTCTTCCCAGGGCTTGAGGCGCAATATTGCAGTACCGTCGACCACGGTGGGAAAGCCCGAGATGGCCGTGTACGCGAACGCCTCGGGTATCTGGCCGTAGAACGCCTCGACCGGCTTTAGTTGTTCTGCGGTGTATTCGGGGGTCGATCCCTGCGGGGCTGTCACCACTCCGAAGACGATGCCGCGATCCTCGACCGGTGAAAGCTCGGATTTGAGCGTGGTGAACAAGAGCGCGCCGATGGCGAGCGTTATCATCCAGCCGAGGACGACGATCCAGCGGGCATTCAGCGCAGCGGTCAGCAAGCGGCGGTAGCCCCCTATGAACGCTTCGAAGCCGACCTCGATCTTGTTGTAGATCCAGGAGTGCTTGGCTTGGTGGTGCAGCAGCAAGGAACACATCATCGGCGTCAGGGTCAGCGCCACGAACCCGGAGACGATCACCGCGCCGGCCAGCGTCAGGGCAAATTCGATGAACAGGCGTCCGGTGCGGCCGGTCGCAAACGCCAGGGGCGCGAACACCGACGCAAGCGTGAGGGTCATCGCGAGCACCGCAAATGCGATCTCGCGCGACCCCTGTATCGCCGCCTGCATGCGCGGCACGCCCTTCTCGATGTGGCGGAAGACGTTCTCCAGCACGACGATGGCATCGTCGACGACCAAGCCGATGGCCAGCACCATGGCGAGCAGCGTCAGCGTATTGACGGTAAAGCCGAACGCATACATCAGCCCGAAGGCGCCCACCAGCGACACCGGGATCGTGACGATGGGGATGATGGTGGCGCGCAGCCTGCGCAGGAAGAAAAAGATCACCAGTACCACCAGCGCGATGGACTCGACGATGGTCGAGAACACGGACTTGATCGAACGATCGATGAACGTCGACGTATCGTATGCGACGATCAGCTTCATGCCGGCGGGGAGGTTCGCGTTGATTATCGCGATTTCGGCCCGCACCGCCCGGGACAACTCGAGCGGATTGGCGACGGCCTGCTTGATGACGCCGATGTTGAGCGAGGGTTTGCCGTTGAAGCGCGAGATGGTACGCTCGTCGAGCGCACCGATCGCCACCGTCCCGAGGTCGCTGATGCGCACCGGATAGCCGCCCACGTTGGCGACGATGATCTGGCCGAACTGTTCGGGCGTCGTCACATCCGTCTCCGCGACGACGGTGAACTCGCGTGAGGTCGATTCTATCCGTCCCGCCGGGATTTCCGCGTTCTGTCGCCGCAACGCATCCTCGACGTCCTGCGCGGTCAACCGGTAGCCAGCCAGCCGCGTGCGGTCGATATTGATGCGCATCGACACCTGCCGCTCGCCCCAAATGCGCACATCCGCCGCGCCGGGAAGCACCGACAGGCGCGGCTTGATGTAGCGCGTGACGTAGTCGGAGGCTTCCAGCGTGCTGAGCGACCCGGCTTCGACGGAAATGCTGATCACCGACTGCGAATCCGCCTCGACCTTCGCGATGACGGGTTCCTCGACTTCGTCGGGCATCCGACCGCGCACGCGCGAAACCTTGTCGCGCACGTCGGCAGCCGCCGAGTCCGGACTGCGCGTCAGGTTGAATGTCACGTTGATCAGGCTTCGCTCGGGGCGGCTTTGCGAGGTCATCAGGTAGACGCCTTCGATACCGGAGAGCGAGTCCTCGAGAATTTTGGTGACCTGGGATTCGACGACTTCGGCGGATGCGCCGCGGTAGGTGGTGACGACGCTGACGATCGGCTCGTCGATGCGCGGGTACTCGCGCACCGCCAGCCGCTGGTAGGAGATCAGCCCGACGAGCAGAATGACGAGCGACAGCACCGAGGCGAGAACAGGGCGGCGGATGCAGGTCTCGGGCAGGGTCATCGGTTTAGCTCGCGTGAGTTACGCGCCCGCCTTGCGATTCCGCAGGGCTTGATCCGGCGCGGTCATGATCCTGGCGTGGACGGCGGCGCTGGCACAGGTGCTGCCTTCGCCGAGCTCGCTTTCGTATCGGCATCGGCGCCAGCCACGCGCACCGAAACGCCGTCCCGCAGCCTGACTTGCCCTGCGATCACGACCATGTCGTCCTTGTTGACGCCGCTTAGAATCTCGACCTTGCTGTCGCGCCGCTGCCCCGTCTTCACCGCCGCCCGGACAGCCTTTCCGTCGACCACGCGGAAGACAAATTGCTCCGTTCCTTGCGGAACCAGCGCTTCTTCGGGCAATACCAGTGACTCTTTCTCGGCGCGCGTGATCAGCGCGACGCGCGCAAACATGCCCGGCCGCAAGGCCGTGTCCTGATTGCGCACCTGGGCGCGGATGACGAGTGCGCGCCCGCCCGCATCGATCAGCGGATTGAGCGCGATTATCCGGCCGTCGTAAGTCTTGCCGGGCAGCGCGTCCAGCGCGACCACGACCGCCTGGCCGACCTGCACGTCCCGCATGAAGGTTTCGGGCACGCGGAAGTCGACCTTGATCGGATCGATCGCCTCGAGATTGACCAGATCCGCGCCTTCCTTCACGTAGTCGCCCTCCGAGACCACGCGCAGGCCGATGATGCCGGAGAAAGGCGCAGTGAGTTCCGTCTTGGCAAGCTTGGCCTCGGCGAGCGCGAGCGCCGCCTGCGCCACCTCGAAATTGTTCTTTGCCTCGTCTCTGGCCTGGCTGGAGATGAAATTGCGGCCGGAAAGGTCGACGGCGCGTTCATATTTGCTCTTGGCGAGGGCCAGGTTGGCGCGCACCTGCTGGACATCGGCCAGGTTGATCGCTGCATCGAGCCGCACCAGCGTCGCCCCCTTCGTGACGCGCTGGCCTTCCTGGAACAGGATCGCGGTGATACGGCCTGCCACTTCGGGCCGCAGTGTCACCGATTCATCCGAGCGCAGGCTGCCGACTGCCGTGATGGTCTGCGGCAGCATGACCGTGCCGGCCTTGGTCACCTCCACCGGCAGGGCGGCGGCCGAACTCTGCGCAGGGACGGATTTTGCCGGCGGATTCGCGGCGGGCGTCGCGGCGCCTGGCGCAGGCGGGCGATGGCGTACTGCCCCATACCAATAGCCACCCGCGGCGGCGGCGAGGATTCCCAGGGCCACCAAGGCGCCTGTGAGCGCATTCTTCATCGGCACAGCCCGGGGACCGTACAAGCATGCAACGCGACCAAGATCAGCACCTCAAATATCGGTAAACCTGCAAAGTACCCGCAGCGAGCCATCGCGAAACTCGACCATGGCGCCTACTTTTGTTTGTTAATATCGGACTTCTGCCGCTCGCCGCCCGGTTCCGGCGGCATGACGAGCGCGCCCTTGGAGCCGCAGGCCCCGAGCAGCACGCAAAGCAGGATGGCGGTGGCGATCATACGCATGGCCGAATTTTAGCACGGGAGTTTCCGGGGCCTCATTGCGATCAGCATGTTCACGGGCTGAACGTGAAGCGTGTCCTGGCACAAGAGCGATGGACGAGAGCGAATTCATCCGCCTGGCCGAGCAGACGCTGCAGGAAATCGACCGGCGCATCGAGGCGAGCGGCGTCGACGCAGACTGCGAGTTCAAGGGCACGGGCGTGCTCGAGATCGAGTTCGCAAACGGCAGCAGAATCATCGTCAACAGCCAGGCCGCAGCGCGGGAAATCTGGGTGGCGGCGAGGTCCGGCGGCTATCACTTTCGCGGCGACGGCGGGCGCTGGATCAATACCCGCGACGGCACCGAGTTGTTCGCCGCACTGTCGGCCTATGTCAGCCAGCAGGCGGGCGGGAGCATCAATCTGTCGACGGACAATGGATAATCGATGAAGGGCGGAACGGGAGCACCGGCAGTGCGTTTCCCGTCGCGCGTCAGAACAACTGGCTTTTGACGTCCTCGGGACTGCGGGTGCCGCCTTCGGGCAGCTCGCGTTTGGGCGCTGCGGGGACGTTTTCGAGATAGAAGTATTCGATCAGCTTGCCATCGCCGGCGGCCTGGCCGGTGTCGGGGTTGACGCTGACGCTGGCGATGCCGGCGGGGGCTTGCTGGAACATCTCGTCCACCCCCTTGAGCGCCTTGCTCACGTAGTTCATCCAGATGGGCAGCGCTGCCGCGCTGCCGGTCTCGCTGTTGCCGAGCCTGCGCGGCTGGTCGAACCCGATCCAGGCGATTGCCACCAGGCTTGGCTGATAGCCGGCGAACCAGGCGTCGACGAGGTCGTTGGTGGTGCCGGTCTTGCCCGCCAGGTCCTTGCGGCCGAGCGACATCGCGCGCGCGGCGGTGCCGTAGCGCACCACGTCGTGCATCATGCTGTCCATGACGAAAGCGTTGCGCGCGTCGATCACGCGCAGGCTTTCGTCGCCGGCGCGCGGCGGCTGCGCCTGCGCGAGGATATTGCCGCGGTCGTCGACGATGCGCTGTACCGCGTAGGGTTCGACGCGATAGCCGCCATTGGCAAACACCGAATAGGCGCGCGCCATCTGCCAGGGCGTGACCGAGCCGGCGCCCAGCGCCATGGTGAGGTAAGGCGGGTGCTTGTCGGCGTCGAAACCGAAACGGGTGATGTAGTCTTGGGCATACTGCGGGCCGATCGCCTGCAGCACGCGGACGGAAACCATGTTCTTCGACTTTGCCAGCCCCATGCGCAGGCGCATCGGGCCTTCGTATTTGTTGTCGTAGTTGTGCGGCTCCCAGGTCTGCCCGCCGGTTTGGGCGGCGTCGACCACCACCGGGGCGTCATTGACGATGGTGGCAGGGGTGAAGCCCTTTTCCAGCGCGGCCGAATAGATAAAGGGCTTGAAGCTCGAACCGGGCTGGCGCCAGGCCTGGGTAACGTGGTTGTACTTGTTGCGATTGAAGTCGAAGCCGCCCACAAGCGCGCGCACGCTGCCGTCGGCGGGGCTGACAGCGACCAGCGCCGCCTCGGCTTCCGGCAGCTGCAGGATCTGCCAGCTGTTTTTTTCGTCCTTCTGGATGCGGATCAGCGCTCCGCGCCGGATTCTCTTGTTCGGCGCCGTTTTTTCGTCGAGCATTTTCTGCGCGAATTTAAGGCCCTCTCCCGCTATGGTCACCACCTCCCCGCCGCGGCGGTAGGCGCGCACCTGCCTGGGACCGGCCTCGAGCACCACTGCGGCAAGCAGGTCGTCGCTGTCGGCTTCGTCCGACAGCGCTTCGTCTATGGTTTCGTCCGGCTGGCCCTGCGCCGGCAGCTCAACATAGCCCTCCGGGCCGCGGTAGCCGTGGCGCTTGTCGTAGTCCAGCACGCCGCGGCGCAGCGCGGCATAGGCCGCTTCCTGGTCGGCCCTGGTAATGGTGGTGTATATGCGATAACCTTTTGTATACACCTCGTCGGCGAAGCGCTCGTACAACATCTGCCGCACCATTTCCGCAACGTAGTCCGCGCGCACCGCGTATTCGTTGGTTTCATGCTTCACCATCAGCTGTGCCTTTTGCGCTTCGGCGAACTGGGCGTCGCTGATGTGGCCCAGTTCGTGCATGCGCCGCAGCACGTATAGCTGCCGCTGTTTGGCGCGCTTGGGGTTGATTACCGGATTGAAGCTGGACGGCGCCTTGGGCAGCCCGGCCAGCATTGCCGCTTCGGCCACGCTGACATCCCGGAGCGACTTGCCGTAGTAGATCTGCGCAGCCGCGGCGAAGCCGTAGGCGCGCTGTCCCAGGTAGATCTGATTGACGTAGATCTGCAGGATCTCGTCCTTGGACAGGCTCGCCTCGATTTTGAAGGCCAGCAGCGCCTCGTACAGCTTGCGCGTAAGCGTCTTCTCGCTGCTGAGGAAGAAGTTCCTGGCCACCTGCATGGTAATGGTGGAGGCGCCCTGACGCTTGCCGCCGGAGCTCAGGTTGGAGTAGGCTGCCCTGATCACGCCAAGGTAGTCGACACCGGTATGCTGGTAGAAGCGCTCGTCCTCGGCCGCCAGGATGGCCTGTTTCATGGCCTCGGGGACTTCGCCGATGGCGACAATGGCGCGGCGTTCTTCGCCGAACTCGCCGATCAGGACGCCTTCTGCGCTGTACACCCGCAGGGGTATCTTGGGCCGGTAATCGGTAAGCGCGTCGAGCGAGGGCAGATTGGGAAAGGCGAGCAGGACCATCAGGCTCAGGAGCGCGCCGGCGATGAGGCCCAGGCCGGCAAGGAGAAGCACCGGGAAGGCAATCAGGCGTAACCACATGAAGGATCTGGTGGCCAAGAGTCGTATTTCCCGCGCTTGTTGCGGGTTCAGTTCGGGTTTGAAAAAGGGGTAAGGCGGCCCCGTGGTCCAGGGGCGCGCGGCCCTCGCCGCGTTCGCGTAGCCTCCGGTAGCGCCGCATTATAGAGTATCCCCGCAAAGGGGGCGCGTGGGAGTCCCGCGGGGCAGGCGAAATCCCCCATGCATTATTTGCTTTACATCTTCTAGACTTGTTGCTAGCATTTAACGTAAATTATATGTATCGCGCCTAACCGGGCACAGTGCAAAGGGAAATTTGCCTTGGACCTTGACATATTCAAGCCTAAAGCACCGCCGCTTTTCGGGATGGACATCAGTTCGTCCGCGGTGAAGATGGTTGAGATCGTCGATGCCGGCAAGGGGGCGTTTCGCGTGGAGCGCTATGTGATCGAACCCTTGCCCAAGGACGCGGTGGTGGACGGCAATATCACCAATCTCGAGGCGGTGGTGGAGACCGCCAAGCGCGGCTGGAAAAAGCTGGCCACGCGCACCAAAAACGTGGCCATGGCGCTGCCCACTGCGGCGGTGATCACCAAAAAAATCGTGGTGCCGGCCGGCCTGCGCGACGAAGAACTGGGCATCCAGGTCGAAACCGAGGCGAACCAGTACATTCCCTTCGCGCTGGACGAGGTCAATCTCGATTACCAGGTGGTCGGCCCCGCGCCCTCGAATGCGGAGGAGGTCGAGGTACTGATCGCCGCCTCGCGCAAGGAAAAGGTGGAGGACCGCGTGGCGGTGGCCGAGGCTGCCGGCCTGAAATCCCTGGTCATGGACGTGGAATCCTACGCGGTCCAGTACGCCTTCAATCTGATCAAGAAGCAGTTCCCCGACGACGGCAAGGATCAGAACATCGCATTGGTCGATATCGGGGCCAATGTGATGAACGTCACCGTGCTCCGTAACGACCAGACCGTCTACACGCGCGAGCAGGCTTTTGGCGGCAATCAGCTCACCCAGGACATCATGCGCCAGTACGGCATGAGCCAGGAGGAGTCCGAGAACGCCAAGCGCAGCGGCGGCCTGCCCGATTCGTACGAAGCGGAAATCCTGCGGCCCTTCCTGGAAAACCTGGCGCTGGAAGTGCAGCGCGCCATGCAGTTTTTCTTCACCTCCACCCAGTACAGCAGCATCGAACACATCCTGCTCACCGGGGGCTCCGCGGTTATCCCGGGACTGGAGGACATCGTCGGTTCCCGCTCGCAAGTCAATACCCGGATCGCCAACCCATTTGCCAGCATGCAGGTGTCGTCGCGCATCCAGCCGAAAAAACTGCTCGTCGATGCGCCCTCGCTGATGGTCGCTTGCGGCCTGGCGATGCGGAGGTTCGATCCATGATGCGCATTAATCTGCTGCCTTGGCGCGAAGCGCGCCGCAAGGCCCACAATTTACAGTTCTACATTCTCATGGGGATGGTTGCCGGCCTGGCCGCTTCGATCGTGCTCTTGGTGCATGGATACAACGCCACGCGCATTTCGACCCAGTCGGAACGCAACCGGTTCCTCAAGGAAGAGAATACCAAGCTGGACAAGGAAATCGAGGAAATCAAGAAGCTGAAAGAGGAAATTCAGGCGCTGCTGTCGCGCAAGCAGGTGATCGAAACCTTGCAGGGCGACCGTGCGCAGACGGTGTATCTGCTCGAGCAGATGGTGCGGCAGACACCGGATGGCATTTACCTGAAATCTCTCAAGCAGGTCGGACCGAGAGTCAGCCTGAGCGGTTATGCGCAGTCCAATGCGCGGGTATCGACTCTGATGCGCAACCTGGAGGCTTCGCCTTATCTGGAGAACCCGGACCTGGTCGAGATCAAGGCGGCCAACGTCAACAACAAACGCCTGTCCGAATTCACCATGAATGTCGGCATCAGGCGCAAGCAGTCCGAGTCCGACGTGGCCAAGGGCGCAGCGGGCAAGGCCGGACCGGGCGCTGCGGCAGGCGCGAAAAAGTAGGAATGGCCCGATGAACAAGCTGCTCGATCAATTCAAATACCTCAACCCGAAGGATCCGGGAACCTGGCCGCCTCTGCCCAAGCTGCTCGCCCTGATTGCGACGCTGATCGCCTTGGTCGCCGGCGGCTATGTGGCCGACTGGCAGCCGCAGTTGGACGAACTCGCCGTCGGCGCCGAGCAGGAGATAAAGCTCAAGGACGAGTACAAGGGCAAGAAGCAGCAGGCGGTCAACCTCGATTTGCACCGCCAGCAGTTGCGCGAAATCGACAGCTCCTTCGGCGCGCTGCTGAAACAGCTGCCCAACAAGTCGCAGATGGACGCGCTGCTGGTGGATATCAACCAGGCGGGCCTTGGCCGGGGGCTGCTGTTCGAACTGTTCAGGCCGGCGCCGCAGGAAACCGCGAAGGATTTCTACGCCGAACTGCCCGTCAGCGTCCGTGTGACGGGCACCTACCACGACATGGGGCAGTTTGCCAGCGACATCGCGCAGTTGTCGCGCATCGTCACGCTCAACGACATCATCATCAGTCCGTTCGGAAAGGACGGGAGCACGCTGACGATGGATACGACCGCCAAGACGTTCCGGTATCTTGATGACGAAGAGGTGGCGAAGCAGAAGAAGGCCGCCGCCAAGTCCTCCAAAGCCGGGGCCAAAAAATGAGAAAGCTGACCATCCTCACCGCCGTGCTGTTTCTCGCCGCGTGCGGCAGCGACCAGCATCAGGATCTGAAGGAAGAGCTGAAAAACCTTACCAAAGATATGCGCGGCCGCATCGATCCGCTGCCGGTGGTGAAGCCTTACGAGCCGGTGCCGTACAAGGCGTTTGATTTGCCCGACCCGTTTGGTTCGGCCAAGATCGAACTCGCGATTGCGGCGGCGGCCAAGAGCAAAAGCGGCGCCAACGCGCCCGACGCGACCCGCCCCAAGGAGCCGCTGGAAGCCTATCCGCTTGAATCCCTGAAAATGGTGGGTACGCTCTCGCAAAAAGGCGTCACCTTTGCGCTGGTGCGCGCCGACACCAGCGTGTACCGGGTTAAGGCGGGCAATTACCTGGGACAGAGTTTCGGCATCATTACCGGAATTACCGAAAATCAGATCAACGTCAAGGAGCTGGTGCAGGACGCATCCGGCGATTGGACTGAGCGCAAGATCGCGCTGCAGTTGGGCGAGACAGAAGTGGCAAAAGGAAGGTGAGGATCCCTATGGCTAAAATTCTCGGTGTGATCGGCGTCTTAACCGCATCCTTTTGGGCAGTTCTGGCAATGGCGCAGACGCCTCCAAACAGCGTCGAGGCCTTCAACGTCTCGCAGCAAAGCGGCAAAGTCATCGTCAAGCTGACGCTGAAGGAGGCGCTCAAAGCGCAACCGGGGAGCTTCACCATCGCCAATCCGGCCCGGATCGCGTTCGATTTCCCCAACACCGTGAACGCCCTCGGGCGCAGCAGCCAGAACATCGGCGAGGGCGAGCTCCTGAGCATGAACATGGTCCAGGCGGGCGAGCGCACGCGCATGGTGCTGAACCTGCGCCGGTCCGTCGGCTACGAAACCCAGATCGACGGCAAGAACCTGGTGATCGTTCTCGCCGGTGCCACCGCGGCGAGCGGCAGCGGCGGTGCGGCCGTCACCCATTTCGTGGAAACCAAAGCGGTCGATACCCACATGGTGCGCGATATCGATTTCCGCCGCGGCAAGGCCGGAGAGGGCCGTATCGTAGTCGATCTCTCCGACAGCTCGACCGGCATCGACATCCGCGCGCAGGGGCAGAACCTGGTAATCGATTTCTTCAAGACGGCGCTGCCGGACAAGCTGCGCCGGCGGCTGGACGTGACCGATTTCGGCACCCCGGTACAGTCGATCAACACCTTCAACCAGGGCGAGAACGTGCGCATGGTGATCGCGCCCAAGGGCCTGTGGGAGCACAGCGCCTACCAGACCGACACCCAGTTCGTGGTCGAGGTGAAGCAGATCATTGCCGACCCGAACAAGCTGACGCAAGGCAGCAAAGCCGGCTTCAGCGGCGAGAAACTGTCGCTTAACTTCCAGAACGTCGAAGTGCGCAGCGTGCTCAACGTGATCGCCGATTTCACCGACCTCAATATCATCACCAGCGACGCGGTCGGCGGCAGCCTGACCCTGCGCCTGAAGGACGTGCCCTGGGACCAGGCACTGCAGATCATCCTCGACACGCGCGGTCTGGACATGCGCAAGAACGGCAACGTGGTTTGGATCGCGCCGCGCGATGAACTGGCGACGAAGGAAAAACTCACACTGGAATCGCAGCAGCAGATCGGCGAACTCGAGGCGGTGCGCACCGAAAGTTTCGTGCTCAATTACCAGAAAGCGGCGGAAGTGCAGGCGCTGCTGTCCTCGACCACGCAGAAGATCCTGTCCAAGCGCGGCAGTGCGGTGGTCGACGCGCGCACCAACACCGTGTTCGTCCAGGACGTGCCCACCCGCCTCGAGGAAGTGCGCAAGCTGATCTCCCAGATCGACGTGGCGGTGCGCCAGGTGATGATAGAGGCGCGCATCGTCGAGGCCAACGACAGCTTCAGCAAGAACCTGGGCGCAAAGCTTGGCTATAGCAGCACGCAGCCGGGCCGCGTGCTCGGCAACGCGCGCAGCCTGAACTACATCGCGGGCGGGCAACTCAGTTCCTCCTCACAACTGGCGACCGGCACGATACCGGTCATCCCGGACGCGCAGAACGTCAACCTGCCGGCCACCGGACTGGGCGGCTTCAATCCCGGCGTGATTTCCACGATTCTGTTCAACAAGAGCCTGACCCAGTTCATTTCCCTGGAGTTGACCGCGCTCGAGGCGGACGGCAAAGGCAAGATCATCTCCAGCCCGAGGGTGCTGACCGGAGACAAGGTCGAGGCGCTGATCGAGCAGGGCACCGAGTTGCCGTATCAGTCGGCGACTTCGAGCGGCGCGACCAGCGTGTCGTTCCGCAAAGCCAACCTGAGTCTCAAGGTGAAGCCGCAAATCACGCCAGACGGCAATATCATCATGACGCTGGACATCAACAAGGATTCGGTGGGTCAGGTGACGGCGGCGGGATTCGCCATCGACACCAAGCACGTCAAGACTGAGGTGCTGGTCGAGAACGGCGGCACGGTGGTGATCGGCGGCATCTTCAGCCAGGACGAACGCAACACGACCACCAAAGTACCGCTGTTCGGCGATCTGCCCGTGCTGGGCAATCTGTTCAGAAACAACAGCAAGACGGACAACAAGACCGAGCTGCTGGTATTCATCACGCCGCGCATCGTGGACGATCGCCTCAGCGTACGCTGAGAAACTTCGGTGCCACAAAGGAGCCGGGTGACCGGCTCTTTTTTTGGTGCGCCTGCGGCCGAAAGAAGGTTGGCGCCTCCAGCCGCCCCCGGCTTTGGCGCGTGCCGTCGAAAGGGCGTGCCCCGCGATGCGCCACATGCCGAGGGGCTGGCTTTGGACGGGATGGGTACTGCTAGAATGGCGGCGTGAAAACCTCGGACAATATATTTCTCGTGGGCCTGATGGGAGCGGGAAAAACCACGGCCGGCAGGCAACTCGCCGCCGAACTTGGCAAGACCTTCCACGATACCGACCATGAGATCGAGCGCCGCACCGGCGTGAGGATATCCCTGATATTCGAGATCGAGGGCGACGCCGGCTTTCGCACGCGCGAGGCGCAAGTCGTGGACCAGATGACGCAGCTCTCCAACGTGGTGCTGGCCACCGGCGGCGGCGCGGTGCTCGATGCCGATAACCGCAGGCGCCTTGCCGCCCGCGGCGTGGTGGTGTATCTGCACGGCCAGCCCAAGGATCTGTGGCATCGCACCCGGCACGACAAGTCGCGGCCCCTGTTGCAGGGCGTCGACCCGCTGGAAAAGCTCCAATCCCTCTACCTGCAGCGCGATCCCCTGTATCGCGAGATCGCCGACATGGTGATCGACACCGGCCGCCAAAGCGCGCGCGCTCTTCTTCACCAGTTGCTGCCCCAATTGCGGGAAAGATGCAAACTCTCCGCGTAGAACTGGGCGAGCGTGCCTACGCCATTCACATCGGCGAGGGCTTGCTCTCCGCTGCCGGGCCGATCCTGGCGCAGTTGGACCTGCCCAGGGTCGCCATCGTCACCAATGCCACGGTTGCGCCGCTGTACCTCGATCGACTGACCGAAGCCTTGCGGGCCGCGAAGGTGGAGGTGATCAGCATCGTGCTCGAGGACGGCGAGCGCTACAAGGACTGGGCTACCCTGAACCGCATCTACGACCGGCTGCTCGAGTGCCGCTGCGACCGCAAGACCACGCTGATCGCCCTGGGCGGGGGCGTAATCGGCGATCTCACCGGCTTTGCCGCGGCCACCTATATGCGCGGCGTGCCATTTATCCAGGTGCCGACCACGCTGCTGGCTCAGGTGGACTCCTCCATCGGCGGCAAGACCGGCATCAATCACCCGCTCGGCAAGAACATGATCGGTGCGTTTTACCAGCCGCGCCTGGTGCTGGCCGATACCAGGGTGCTGGAAACGCTGCCGCCGCGCGAGCTCTCCGCCGGTCTGGCGGAGGTGATCAAGCACGGCCTGGTTCGCGACGCTGCGTTCTTCGCCTGGCTGGAGCAGAACGTGGAGAAATTGCTCGCCTGCGACCAGGATGCCCTGGGGTACGCGGTGCGCCGCTGCTGCGAGATCAAGGCCGCCGTGGTGGCCGAGGACGAGCGCGAATCCGGCGTGCGCGCCCTGCTTAATTTCGGCCACACCTTCGGCCATGCGATCGAGTCCGGCCTGGGTTACGGCAAGTGGCTGCACGGAGAGGCGGTGGCGGCAGGCATGGCGATGGCCGCCGACCTGTCACGCCGCCTGGGTTTCATCGCCGAGGCCGATGCGCGGCGCATCATCGCACTGATCCGGCGGGCCGGCTTGCCGACCGCCCCCCCTGAAATCGCTCCGGCACGCCTGCTGGAGCTGATGGGGGTGGATAAAAAGGCCGAGGGCGGCAAGCTGCGTTTTGTCCTGCTGGACGCAATCGGCGCCGCTTCGGTCCGCGCCGATCCGCCGGAGGGCCCGCTGCGGCAGGCCCTGGCTTTTTCCGCTGCCGCCTGACCGCGGCGAGTCGACGCGCATGTGCGCCCGTATAGGGGCAGCTAAGCGCTTGAAGTGACAGCGATCCGCAGGTAAAATCCACGGTTCCGCCGGGAAAAGCCGCCAGCCTGTCCGCGGCCTTCCGGAGTCCACTTGCTGCCAGAGGTGCGCGCGTGACCGATCCAGCCCTGCCCCTTGTTCCCCCTGCGGCACAAGGCTTGTACGACCCCGCCAACGAGCACGATGCCTGCGGCGTCGGCTTTGTCGCCAACATCAAAGGCGTCAGGGGCCACGGCATCATCGACCAGGGTCTGCTGATCCTCAGGAACCTCGCCCACCGCGGCGCGGTCGGGGCCGACCCGCTGGAGAGCGACGGCGCCGGCATCCTGATCCAGATCCCCGACCGTTTCCTGCGCGAGGAAATGGCCGCGCGGGGCGTGCAACTTCCGCCCGTGGGCCAGTACGGCGTGGGCATGGTGTTCCTGCCGCAGGAACCGGCTTCGCGCTTCGCCTGCGAATACGAAATCGAACGCGCCATCAAGGACGAGGGGCAGGTGCTGCTCGGCTGGCGCAACGTGCCGCGCGACAACTCGGGACTGGCGGAATCGGGGAAGAAAATAGAACCGGTGATCCGCCAGGTGTTCGTCGGCCGCGGCGGCGACGTAACGGTGACCGACGCGCTCGAGCGCAAACTCTACATCATCCGCAAGTCCTCGGGCCACGCGATCCAGGCGCTGCGGCTCAAGCACGGCAAGGAGTTCTATGTGCCGTCGATGTCGGCGCGCACCCTGGTCTACAAGGGTTTGCTGCTGGCCGACCAGGTGGGCAGGTATTACAAGGATCTGCAGGACCCGCGCCTGGTATCCGCGCTGGCGCTGGTGCACCAGCGCTTCTCCACCAATACCTTCCCCACCTGGGATCTGGCGCATCCGTTCCGCCTGATAGCCCACAACGGCGAGATCAACACCCTGCGCGGCAACGTCAACTGGATCCGCGCGCGGCAGCAGGCCATTTCCAGCCCCATCCTCGGCGCGGACCTGAACAAGATCTGGCCGCTGATCTACGAAGGCCAGTCGGACTCGGCCTCGTTCGACAATGCGCTCGAACTGCTGTTGATGGGCGGCTATTCCCTCGCCCACGCGATGATGATGCTGATTCCAGAAGCATGGGAAAAGCACACCACCATGGACGCCAACCGGCGCGCGTTCTACGAGTACCACGCCGCGATGATGGAGCCCTGGGACGGACCAGCGGCGGTCGCTTTCAGCGACGGCCGCCAGATCGGCGCCACCCTGGATCGCAACGGCCTGCGGCCCGCGCGCTACGTCGTCACCGACGACGACCTGGTGATCATGGCCTCCGAGGCCGGTGTGCTGCCGATTCCCGAGGAAAAAATCGTCAAGAAATGGCGCCTGCAGCCGGGCAAGATGTTTCTCATCGACGTCGAACGGGGGCGCATCATCGACGACCGGGAACTCAAGGAAACGCTGGCGGCGGCGAAACCCTACCGCGAGTGGATAGAACGCATCCGCATCCGGCTCGACGAAGTAAAGAGCGACAAGCAGCGGCCGGCGCGCTCGGCGGTGCCGCTACTCGACCGCCAGCAGGCGTTCGGCTACACGCAGGAAGACGTCAAATTCCTGATACTGCCGATGGCCACGGCCGGGGACGAGGCCATCGGCTCGATGGGGAACGACTCGCCCCTGGCGGTGCTGTCCTCCAAGAACAAGACCCTGTACCACTACTTCAAGCAATTGTTCGCCCAGGTGACCAACCCGCCGATCGATCCGATCCGCGAGGACCTGGTGATGAGCCTGGTGAGCTTCATCGGCCCGAAGCCGAATTTGCTGGGCATAGACGAGATCAATCCGCCGATCCGCCTCGAAGTCAGCCAGCCGGTGCTGGATTTCTACGAGATGGACAAGATCCGGTACATCGATCGCAACACCGAAGGCAAGTTCAAGTCCTTCGAGCTCGACATCACCTATCCGGTGGCCTGGGGCCGTGAGGCGATCGAGGCGCGCCTGGCGAGCCTGTGCGCCCAGGCCGAGGACGCGGTGCGCTCCGGCTACAGCATCATCATCATTTCCGACCGGAAGCTGGACCGCGACAACGCGGCGATTCCCGCGCTGCTGGCGCTGTCGGCGGTCCATCAGCACCTGGTCGGCAAGGGGCTGCGGACCAGCGCGGGGCTGGTGGTGGAAACCGGCTCGGCGCGTGAAGTGCATCATTTCGCGCTGCTCGCGGGTTACGGGGCGGAAGCGATCCATCCCTACCTCGCGCTCGAGACCCTGCTCGACATGCAGGGTCTGCTGCCCGCCGGCGTCGACGGCGGCAAGGCGATCAGGAATTTCGTCAAAGCCATCGGCAAAGGTCTGCTGAAAGTCATGTCGAAGATGGGCATTTCCACCTACATGTCCTACACCGGGGCGCAGATATTCGAGGCGGTGGGCCTGTCGCGCGAACTGGTTTCCAAGTATTTCACCGGCACCGCGTCCAGCGTCGAGGGCATAGGCCTGTTCGAAGTGGCCGAGGAGGCGATACGGCTGCACCGCCAGGCGTTCGGCGCGGATCCGGTCCTCGCCCGTGCGCTGGACGCCGGCGGCGAGTACGCGTTCCGCACGCGCGGCGAAGAGCATATGTGGACGCCGGAAGCCATCGCGAAGCTGCAGCATTCGACCAAGCAGGGCAGCGCCGAAACCTACAGGGAATACGCGCAACTCATCAACGACCAGTCCCGGCGGCACATGACGTTCCGCGGCTTGTTCGAATTCAGGTTCGGGGAGCTGCCGCCGGTTCCGCTCGCGGAAGTAGAGCCGGCGAAAGAGATCGTCAAGCGCTTTGCCACCGGCGCCATGTCGCTCGGTTCGATTTCGACCGAGGCGCACACCACGCTCGCGCTGGCGATGAACCGCATCGGCGGCAAGTCCAATACCGGTGAGGGCGGCGAGGATCCCAGGCGCTTCGCGTTGGCGAGGGCCGGCGAGACGCTGGCCCTGCGCCTGGGCAGGCAGAACATCGAGCGTGACATTGCGCTCCTGGAAGGCGATTCCCTGCGCTCCAAGATCAAGCAGGTCGCCTCCGGCCGTTTCGGCGTCACCGCCGAATACCTGGCGAGCGCCGACCAGATCCAGATCAAGATGGCGCAGGGCGCCAAGCCCGGCGAAGGCGGCCAGCTACCCGGTCACAAGGTATCCGAGTACATCGCACAGCTGCGTTTCTCGGTTCCGGGCGTGGGCCTGATTTCGCCGCCGCCGCACCACGACATTTATTCGATCGAGGATCTGGCGCAGTTGATTCACGACCTGAAGAACGCCAATCCAAAGGCATCGATCAGCGTCAAACTCGTGTCCGAGACCGGCGTGGGCACGGTGGCCGCGGGCGTGGCCAAGGCCAAGTCCGACCATGTCACCATTTCCGGCTACGACGGCGGCACCGGCGCGTCACCCTGGTCCTCGATCAAGCAGGCCGGCACGCCGTGGGAGCTGGGCCTGGCGGAAACGCAGCAGACGCTGGTGTTGAACCGCCTGCGCGGGCGCATTGCAGTGCAGGTTGACGGCCAGATGAAGACCGGCCGCGACGTGGTCATCGGCGCCATGCTCGGCGCCGATGAGTTCGGTTTCGCCACTGCGCCGCTGGTGGTGCAGGGCTGCATCATGATGCGCAAGTGCCACCTCAATACCTGTCCGGTGGGCGTGGCCACGCAGGACCCGGTATTGCGGCGCAAATTCCAGGGCGAGCCCGAACACGTGGTCAATTTCTTTTTCTTCGTCGCCGAAGAGGCGCGCGAGATCATGGCCCGGCTCGGCGTGCGCAGCATGAACGAGTTGATCGGCCGTTCCGATCTACTCGATATGAAGAAAGGCGTCGAGCACTGGAAGGCAAAGGGGCTGGACTTCTCGCGCATTTTCCACTGGCCGCAGGTCGGTGCGGAAGTCGCCCGCCACCAGTGCGAGCAGCAGGACCATGGTCTTGCGCAGGCGCTCGACCATCGACTGATCGAGCTTGCCGGGCCGGCGCTGGAACAGGGCAAGCAGGTCGCCATCGACATGCCGATACGCAACATCAACCGCACGGTCGGGACCATGCTGTCCTGGGAAGTGGCGCGGCGCTATGGCCGCACCGGGCTGCCGGACGACACCATACAGGTCAGGTTTGCCGGAACGGCCGGGCAGAGTTTCGGCGCTTTCCTGGCCAAGGGGATCACCCTCGACCTGGTCGGCGATACCAATGACTACTGCGGCAAGGGGCTGTCCGGTGGCCGCATTGTGGTCCAGCCCTCGCGCAAGTTTGTCAGCGATCCGACGCAGAACATCATCATCGGCAACACCGTGCTGTACGGCGCGATTGCAGGCGAAGCCTATTTCCGCGGCGTCGCCGGCGAGCGCTTCGCTGTGCGCAACTCGGGCGCGAGCACCGTCGTCGAAGGCACGGGGGATCACGGCTGCGAGTACATGACCGGGGGCACGGTGGTGGTGCTCGGGACCACCGGGCGCAATTTCGCCGCCGGCATGTCCGGCGGCATTGCCTACGTGCTCGACGAGGACGGGACTTTTGCGCAGCGCTGCAATACCGTCATGGTGCAGATCGAGCCGGTGCTCGCCGAAGCGGAGCAGGAAGGCAAACTCGCGCGCGGCGTCTGGCATCTGGGGCAGGCTGACGAAGCGCTGCTCCGGCACTTGGTGGCGAACCATGCAAAATACACCGGCAGCGCCCAGGCGAAGAAGGTGCTCGATGGTTGGGCGCAATTCCGCGGCAAGTTCGTAAAGATCTTCCCGAACGAATACCGGCGCGCACTCGGCGATCTCGCTGCCAGGGGCGGGAAACTGGCGGCCTAGGAGTGTACGAAACGGGGGGATGGATCCCCTGGTGCTCCCCTAAATCAGACGTAACAGGGTAGATTTTGTTACGGGTTCAAAATGGACAATGGATCAATGTAAATGGGCAAGGTCACCGGCTTCATGGAGTTCCAGCGGCTGCAGGAGGGGAGCGAAGCCCCCGAGGCGCGCAGGAAGCATTACCGCGAGTTCGTCCGCCACCTGTCGGATCAGGAGACGGCGGTGCAGGGCGCGCGCTGCATGGACTGCGGCACCCCGTTTTGCATGAGCGGCTGCCCGATCAACAACATCATTCCCGACTGGAACGACTTGGTCTACAAGCGGAACTGGCGCGAAGCCCTGGAAACCCTGCATTCGACCAATAATTTTCCCGAGTTCACCGGCCGCGTCTGCCCCGCGCCGTGCGAGGCGGCCTGCACGCTCAACATCAACAACGACCCGGTGGGCATCAAGTCGATCGAGCACGCGATCATCGACAAGGGCTGGGAAATGGGCTGGGTGCTGCCGGAGCCGCCTGCGCGCAAGAGCGGCAGGAAGGTCGCGGTCGTCGGTTCCGGCCCTGCGGGCCTCGCCTGCGCGCAGCAACTGGCGCGCGCCGGGCATGACGTGGTGCTGTACGAGAAGAACGACCGCATCGGCGGACTGCTGCGCTACGGCATTCCCGATTTCAAACTGGAAAAGCACCTGATCGACCGGCGCATGGAGCAGATGCGCGCCGAAGGCGTCGAATTCCGGGTGAGCCAGCCTGTGGGAGGCAAGGCGAAGAACGCGCTGCCGGCGCAAGCCCTGCTGCAGGAATACGATGCCGTGGTCGTATCGGGCGGCGCCGAGCATCCGCGCGACCTGCCGGTCCCCGGGCGCGAGCTCGAGGGCGTGCATTTCGCCATGGAGTTCCTGCCGCAGCAGAACAAGGTGCTGGCCGGCGACACTGTCGCAGGGCAGATCACCGCGACCGGCAAGCACGTGGTGGTCATCGGCGGCGGCGACACCGGCTCCGATTGCGTCGGCACTTCAAATCGCCAGGGCGCCGCGTCGGTGACCCAGTTCGAACTGCTGCCGCAGCCGCCGGCGCAGGAAAACAAGGCCCTGGTCTGGCCCGACTGGCCGATCAAGCTGCGCACTTCGAGTTCGCACGAGGAGGGCTGCGCGCGGGATTGGTCCGTTGCGACCAAGCGTTTCGAGGGCGCGAACGGCAAGGTGAAGAAGCTGGTCGCGGTGCGCGTCGAGTGGAAGGACGGCAGGATGACCGAGGTTCCCGGCAGCGAATTCGAGCTCAAGGCCGAGCTAGTGCTGCTCGCCATGGGCTTCCTTGGTCCGCTGCAGCAGGGATTGATCGAGGAACTCGAACTCGCCAAGGACGCGCGCGGCAACGTCAGGGCCAGCACCGACGGCTCCGGCTGCTACCAGACGTCCAACGCCAAGGTATTCGCCGCCGGCGACATGCGCTACGGCCAATCCCTGGTGGTGCGGGCGATCCGCGAAGGGCGCCAATGCGCCCGCGCGGTGGACGAGTTCCTGATGGGGACTTCCGACCTGCCGCGATAGTTGCAGAACGCGCTTCGGCCGAGCCCCCCCGCGGCGGATTTCAGATCACGCGCTTGCGAATATAAGTTACCGCGATTTCGGCGACGATCACCACGACGAAAATGGCGAACAGCACCATCGCCACGCGGTCCCACTGGAACAGGTTCAGTGCGGTGTCGAGCGCCATGCCGATGCCGCCGGCGCCCACCAGCCCGAGCACCGCCGATTCGCGCACGTTGATGTCCCAGCGGAACAGCACCACCGACCAGAACGCCGGCGCGACTTGCGGCCAGTAGCCCTTGGTGAGCAGCGAGAACCAGGGCGCCCCCGCGGCCTCGAGCGCCTCGATCGGGCCGCGGTTGGCCTCCTCCAGGGCCTCGCCGACGAGCTTGCCGACGAAGCCGATGGAGCGAAACGCGATCGCCAGCGTGCCGGCGAGCGCGCCGGGGCCGAACACGGCGACGAACAGCAGCGCCCACACCAGCGAGTTGACCGAGCGGCTGGATACCAGCAGCAGCTTGGCGAAATAATTGAGCGGCTTGTTCGGCGTGACGTTGTTGGCGGCGAGCAGGCCGACCGGCAGCGCCATGATCACCGCCAGGATGGTGCCGAGCGAGGCGATGTGCAGGGTGTCCATGAGAGCGTCATGCACGCCCTGCGGATAGTGGTAGAAGGCGACCGGCCACATGCGCGCGAGCAGGTCCTGCATCTGTTCCGGCGCGTCGTAGAGGAACTCCGGGATCACCTCCACGGTTTGCGCCGACAGCACGATCGCGGTGGCGAGGGCGAGATAGACGGCGAAGCGCGCCAGGCGCTGAGCCGGCGTGAAGCGGCGCCAAGTCTTGATTTCCGCGGCCTGCAATACGGTATTCACTCTTCCTCTACTTTCCCGCGTTCGAGGAATACCGCGCGCACCCAGCCGGCCAGCACCTCGCCCGCCATGATCATGCCGATGATGCATAGCAGGATGGCGCAGACGAAATCGTAGTCGAAGCGCTGGAAGGCGGCGAACAGCGTGCCGCCTATGCCGCCGGCGCCGACGATGCCGACCATGGTGGAATTGCGCAGGTTGGAGTCGAGCTGATAAGTGGCGAAGCCGACGAAACGCGAGAACACCTGCGGCAGCACGCCGTAGGAGATCACGTTCATGAACGGCGCGCCGGTGGCGCGCACCGCCTCCACCTGCTTGAGCGAGATTTCCTCGATCGCCTCGGCGAACAGCTTGCCAATGAAGCCGATCGAGGCCACCACCAGCGCGAGTATGCCGGCGAGCGCGCCGAAGCCCACCGCCTTGACGAACAGAATGGCGACGATCACGGGGTGAAACGAGCGGCACAGGGCGATGCTCATGCGCGCGGGCCAGGTGGCCCACAGCGGCATGAGATTGCGCGCGGCGAGCAGGCCCACCGGCAGCGAGATGAGGATGCCGAGAAAGGAGGCGAGGATGGCGATTTCCACGCTTTCGGTCAGGCCCTTGATCAGGCTGTCCGGCTGCGCGATGTTCGGCGGCAGCATGCGGCCGATGAACTTCGCCCCGTTGTCCAGCCCGACTAGGAAACGCGCCCAGGTGATCTCCAGGCGCGAGGCGGCATAGACGACGTACAACAGCAGCGCCACCCAGCCGGCGCGCGCCCAGACGCTGGTCCTGAACGGATTCGGCTGCGCGCCCGGGTTCATCGGCCGCAACCGAACGCGTCGACCGGATCGCCTGCCACGCTGCGCGCGCCGCTGCTCAACTGCAGGTCCTCTGGGTATAGCCGCGCTCGAGGCTTCGGTCGTTGCCTTCGACCAGCACCTCGAACCCGCCTTCGGGCTTGCCCGCGACCAGCACGTTGTAGTCTACAAGAGCCGGCTGATTTCCGGCCAGCCGGCTCACGGCGCGCCAGACATCGTCGAGACGCGGCACCGACGCCATGCGCCCGCGGAAGTTGCGGCGCGCGTCGTCGCGCAGGCGCACGAGGTGGATATGCAACTGGTCCTGGGTGCGCCCGCGCGCCGAATTCACCACCAGCGCGATGGTCGAGGCGTCGGCGATCTTTTGTTGCGCCACCGCCCAGGCGAACGCCCAGATTCCATCGGGAAGCGGTGACGCTTCGAGGCCCCTGAGCCGGGCGCGCGGCAGCGCGAGCCCGTGCACGAATCCCGCGGGGCAGGAACACATCTTGAGGTCGCGTATGGCGACGTACTCCGTCGTTTCCGCCCAGACCTCGGTCGTGTCCTCGCAGCGGGGGCTGTGCGGGCAGGCGCTGCCGGTTCGCGGAGAAACGCAGCGCCGGCAATAGTCCGCGTCCTCGAGCCCGAGGCAGGTGCTGACGATCCGCCAGAGGATGTCCCGAGAGGGGGCGGCGCCCCCGTCCACCGACAGCGCGGCCGGCGTGGCGGAGAAAAACAGCAGGCCGGCGGCCAGCGCGCGTATCCAATAACGCCTCACGCGTGCAACCAGCCCTGGCCGCCGTAAATGGCTTTCAGCTGCTCGTCGCTGAGCCCCGCCGCCGGTCCGTCGTACACCACCGATCCCTGCGACATGCCGAGGATGCGGTCGGCAAAGCGCTTGGCCAGCTCCACGTCGTGCATGTTGATCATCACCGGGATGCCGCGGTTGCGGCACAGATCGCGGATCAGGCTCATGATCTCCACCGAGGTCTTCGGGTCGAGCGAAGAGGTGGGCTCGTCCGCGAGCAGCAGGCTGGGTTCCTGCATCAGCGCGCGCGCGATGCCCACGCGCTGGCGTTGCCCGCCGGAGAGGCTGTCGGCGCGCTGATTGGCGAAATCCGCCAGACCCACCACCTGCAGCAGCTCGAACGCGCGCCGGATGTCTTCCTGCGGGTATTTGCGCAGCCAGGCTTTGAGCGGCGGCACGTAGCCGAGGCGCCCGCAGAGCAGGTTTTCCATCACCGTGAGCCGCTCCACCAGGTTGTATTCCTGGAATACCATGCCGATACGGCGCCGCGCGAGGCGCAGGCCGCGGCGGTCGAGCTTCACCATGTCCTCGCCCTCGAACACGATCTCGCCCGAGGTCGGCTCGACCAGACGGTTGATGCAGCGGATCAAGGTGGACTTGCCCGTTCCCGACGGTCCGATGATGGCGGTGATGCCGCGATCGGCAACATCCAGGTAAATGCCGCGCAGCACGGGCTTGCCGCGAACGTATTCCTTGGACAGGTTGCGGATGGAGAGGGTGGCGCCAAGGTTCATCGAGTCCGTGCTTTCCGTTATTGGCACGGGAGCCGCGCTGCGGGTCATTTTTTTGCCGCTCCTTCGGCGCGTTTCTTTTCGCGCTCGAACGCGGCACGGGTGAAGGACTGGCCGCTTTCCTGCGCGACCCGGCGGATCACTTCCCAATCCTTCCTGTAATCAATCGGCCACCAGCGGTCGGCGCCCTGGAATCCCTTCACCATCTCGGGCGGATATTTGAAATCGTATGTGCAGGCGCGAATGCTCTGCTGCAGCGCGGGCGCCAGATCGTGCGCCATCGACAGCCCGCCGGGAGGAAAATTCCGGCTTTTCCAGATAATGCGAAAATCCCCCATTTTCACCACGCCGCGCTCGGCCATGCGCACCAGGATGTCGTGCGCGATCGGCGCCGCGTCGAAATCGCCGCTGGCGACGCCGGAGACGGAATTCTCGTGCTTCCCCGAAAACAGCACCTTGTAGTCCCTGTCCGGCGTAAGTCCCTCGGGGGGGGGGGAACAGCGTGCGCGGCGCGAGGTTGCCCGAATTCGACGAGGGCGAGGTGTGCGCCACGCGCTTGCCCTTCAAGTCGGCGAGTTTCCGGTACGGGCTGTCGCTTCTCACGATCATCCACAGCTGGTAGCCCTGCGGGCCGCTGGCGTCGCCGCGGATGCCGATGGGGATCGCGCCGGCGCCGCAGCGAGCGCGAGGGCCGCGCACAGGCTGGCGGCGGAAAGACCGCGAATCACTTCTTGGCTTTTGCTTCAGTGGCCTTCTTGCGCGCCTCTTCCTCGCGCTTGGTTTCCTTCTCGTAGGCAACGCGGTTGAAGGCTTCGCCCGAACCTTCCGCGACCTTGCGCACCACCGCCCAGTCTTTCTGGTAGGTGATCGGGAAGAAGCGATCCGCGCCGTCGAAGGCTTTCTTCATCTCGTCGGTGAAGCGGTAGTCGTAGAAGCATTTCAGCATCCTGTCGCGGAACACCGGCTCCAGGTCATGCGCATAGGAAAAGGACGAAGTCGGGAATTTTTCGCTGCGGTAGATCACGCGGAAGTTCTCTTCCTTGATCTGGCCGCGCACGGCCATGCGGTGGAATACGTCCGAGGCGACTGCCGCCGCGTCGTAGTCGCCGGAATTCACGCCCAGCACCGACTGGTCGTGCTTGCCGGAAAAGACGATCTTGTAGTCCTTGTCCGGAGTCAGGCCTTCGGACGGGAACAGCGCGAGCGGGGCCATGTGGCCGGAATTGGACGAAGGCGAGGTGTGCGCCAGTTTCTTGCCCTTGAGATCGGACAGTTTCTGGTAAGGGCTGTCCTTCTTCACGATGACGATCAGGTTGTAGCCCTGGAACTCCTTCTCGTAGCCTTTGACCGCGAACGGAACGGCGCCGGCGATGTTGACGGCGAAGGCCGTCGGTCCGGTGGAGAAGCCGCCCACGTGCAGGCGGCCGGAGCGCATCGCTTCGATTTCCGCGGCGTTCGACTGCACCTGGTAGAACACCACTTTTTTGCCTACGCACTGCGCCAGATGGTCGGTGAAAGGCCTGAACGCTTTTTCGTACACCGCCGGATCTTCCACCGGCGTATAGGTGAATACCACGGTGCCCGGGGTCCTCTGCTTTTTCGCGTCCCTGGGCGTATCCGCCACCAGGTCCTTGTTCTCGTCGCAATAGTTCAGGTCCAGATCGCCGCGGTTTTTGCAGGTGTCCCGCGCCAAAGCCGGAACGCAGGCGAGCGCGAGCAGCACGCCCGACAACAGAAATTTCAAACCATGCATGATGCCTCCCAAGATAAGGAAATTATTATTTGTTGTTCGATACCGCCCGCCTTTCGCCGGGACCCGGCCGGGCCAGCCATACGACTTCCGGCGAGGGAAAGGCGAGAGGTAATAATATATACCGCAAGGCGCCGTCCCACAAGGCAAAGGCGCGGGGCAGCGTGGTATCATTTCGGCCTCTGCAAGCTAGCGGATTCCATGAACATCGTCATTCTCGCCGCCGGGCTGGGCAAGCGCATGCACTCGGATCTGCCCAAGGTGCTGCACCCGCTGGCGGGCAAGCCCCTGCTCGCGCATGTCATCGCCACTGCGCAGAGGCTCAAGCCCGGCGTCGTCTGCATCGTCTACGGCCATGGCGGCGAGCGCGTGCGCGAGACTATCGCTCAACGCGGCCTGGTCTGGGCGCGGCAGGAGCCGCAACTCGGCACCGGTCACGCGCTCGCGCAGGCGCTGCCGCACCTCGATGCCGGGGTTCCGACCCTGGTGCTCTACGGCGACGTGCCGCTCACCCGCGCCGAGACGCTGGAGGCGCTGTGCCGGGCGGCGGGCAAGGGCGTCGCCCTGCTCACGGTCGAACTCGACGATCCGCATGGGTATGGACGCATCGTCCGCAGCCGCGGCGCGGTCAAGCGCATCGTCGAGGAAAAGGACGCGACCAAGGCCGAGCGCGCGCTGCGCGAAGTCAACACCGGCGTCATGGTGCTGCCGACCGCGCGGCTGAAAGCCTGGCTCACGGGACTGAAGAACAGGAACGCGCAGAAAGAGTATTACCTCACCGACGTGGTCGCGGCCGCGGTGGCGGACAAGGTGCCGGTCAGTTCGGCGGTGCCGCTCGCGGCCTGGGAAACCCTGGGGGTCAACAGCAAGGTGCAGCTGGCGGAGCTCGAGCGCATCTTCCAGCGGCAGACAGCCGCGACCCTGATGCGCGACGGCGTCACGCTGGCGGATCCGGCGCGCATCGACGTGCGCGGCAATCTCGCCTGCGGGCGCGACGTCGCCATCGACGCCAATTGCGTGTTCGAAGGCGAGGTCGTGCTCGGCGACGGCGTGAGCGTCGGCGCGAACTGCGTACTCCGCGACGTAAAGGTCAGCGCGGGCACCCGCATCGAGCCTTTCTGTCATCTGCAGGAAACGGACATCGGTGCGCGCTGCCGCGTCGGTCCGTATGCGCGCCTGCGCCCGGGCACCACGCTCGCCGAGGAGGTGCATATCGGCAATTTCGTCGAAGTGAAAGCGAGCCGGATCGCGGCGCGCTCCAAGGCCAATCATCTGTCTTACGTCGGCGACAGCATTGTGGGGCGGGACGTCAACATCGGTGCCGGCACCATCACCTGCAATTACGACGGCGCCAACAAGCACCGCACCATCATCGAGGACCGGGTGCACATCGGCTCCGACACGCAACTGGTGGCACCGGTGACCATCGGTGCCGGCTCGACCACTGCGGCCGGCTCGACCATCTACCGCGACGTGCCGCCCGGGGGCCTGGTGCTGACCAAGGCCGAGCAGATTTTCAAGCCGGGCTGGAAGCGACCGGTGAAACAAAAGAAGTAGGCGGCGCTGTCAGGACTCCGCTTGGATCGACCAATGGAGCCTTGCAGGCCTATCGAGTCGATCCGCTCCACGGATCGGGAAAGGGACTGAAATCATGTGTGGAATCGTCGGCGCCATATCAACCCGCAATGTCGTTCCGGTCCTGCTCGAGGGCCTGAAGCGGCTCGAATACCGCGGCTACGACTCGGCCGGGGTGGCGGTGCTCAATGACGATGCGCGGCGCGAGGGACATTCGCTGCTCAGGCGCTTGCGCAGCACCGGCCGTGTGGCCGAGTTGTCGGCGCTGGTCGAGCGCGAACAGTTGCAGGGCCGGATCGGCATTGCGCACACGCGTTGGGCGACGCATGGCGTGCCCTCGGAGAGCAACGCCCACCCGCATGTTTCGGGCGGCGTGTCGGTGGTGCACAACGGCATCATCGAGAACCACGACGAGATGCGGCGCACGCTCAAGGCCAAGGGCTACGAATTCGTCTCCGACACCGACACCGAGGTGATCGCCCACCTGGTGCATCTGCATCTGGGCGCCGGGGCGCCGCTGTTTGAGGCGGTGCGCAAGACCGTCCGGGAACTGATCGGGGCCTATGCCATCGCGGTGGTGTATGACAAGGACCCGGCCACGCTGGTGGTGGCGCGCATGGGCGCGCCGCTGCTGCTCGGTGTGGGCGCGGGCGAGAACTTCGCGGCCTCCGACACCTCGGCCCTGATTCAGGTGACACAGCGCATCATCTACCTCGAGGAAGGCGATTGCGCCGAAATCACGCTCCAGGGCCACCGCATCATCGACGCCAAGGGCAACGCGGTCGAGCGGCCGATACACACGAGCGAACTGTCCTCGTCCGCGGTCGAGCTCGGTCCTTACCGGCATTTCATGCAGAAGGAGATTTTCGAGCAGCCGATGGCGGTGGCCAATACGCTGGAGATGATCACTAACGCGCACTCGGTTTCGCCGCAGCTGTTCGGCGTCGATGCCGAAGGAATCTTTCGCGACATCGACTACGTCCTGATTCTCGCCTGCGGCACCAGCTACCACGCCGGCATGGTGGCGCGCTACTGGCTGGAGGGCGTTGCCGGCATACGCTGCAATGTCGAGATTGCGAGCGAATACCGCTACCGCGACGCGGTTTCGGATCCGCGCACGCTGGTGGTCACCATTTCGCAATCGGGCGAGACCGCAGACACGCTCGCCGCCTTGCAGCACGCGAAGAACCAGGGGCAGAAATACAGCCTGTCGATCTGCAACGTGCCCGAGTCGGCGCTGATCCGCGCCTCCGACCTGCGCTTTCTGACCCGCGCCGGCCCGGAGATCGGCGTTGCCTCGACCAAGGCCTTTACCACCCAGCTCGCCGCGCTGGTGCTGCTGACGATGACCCTGGCGAAACTGCGCGGCCGCCTCGCGCCGGCGCGCGAGGCGGAGCTGCTGCAGGCCTTGCGCCATCTGCCCTCGGCGCTGCAGCGCGTTCTCAACATCGAGCCGCAGGTCAAGATGTGGGCGGAGAAATTCGCGCAGCGCCAACATGCGCTGTTCCTCGGCCGCGGCGTGCACTATCCGATCGCCATGGAAGGCGCGCTCAAGCTAAAGGAGATTTCCTACATCCACGCCGAAGCCTACGCCGCGGGCGAACTCAAGCACGGGCCGCTGGCGCTGGTGGACAAGAACGTGCCGGTCATCGCCATCGCGCCCAACGACGCGCTGCTGGAAAAGCTCAAGTCCAACCTGCAGGAAGTGCGCGCGCGCGGCGGTGAGCTCCATGTCATCGCCGACCAGGACACCAAGCTGACCGACGGCGACGGCCTGCATGTGATCCGCATGCCGGATCACGCCGGACTGCTGTCGCCGATCCTGCATACCGTGCCGCTGCAACTGCTCGCTTATCACGCCGCGCTCGACAAGGGTACCGACGTCGACAAGCCGCGCAACCTGGCCAAGTCCGTCACGGTTGAATAGCGCGCGCGCGATTCTCAAGGAAGTCTTCGGCTACGCGGCATTCCGCGGGCCGCAGGAGGACATCGTCGGGCACGTGGCCGCGGGCGGCGACTGCCTGGTGCTGATGCCCACCGGCGGCGGCAAGTCCCTGTGCTACCAGATTCCGGCGCTGCTGCGCCCCGGGACGGGCATCGTCGTCTCGCCGCTGATCGCGCTGATGCAGGACCAGGTGGCGGCGCTGCGCGTCGCCGGCGTCAGGGCGGCGTTCCTGAATTCGTCGCTGCCGGCGGCCGAGGCCGCCGCGGTCGAGCGCGGCCTGCTCAATGGCGACTACGATCTGCTCTACGTCGCGCCGGAGCGGCTGCTGATGCCGCGCTTCCTCGAGCAGCTCGCGCGCCGGCACGCTGCCGCGCGCCTCGCGCTGTTCGCCATCGACGAGGCGCACTGCGTGTCGCAGTGGGGCCACGATTTCCGCCCGGAGTACCTGCAGCTCGCGGTGCTGCACCAGCGCTTTCCCGGCGTGCCGCGCATCGCGCTCACCGCCACCGCCGACCGCGTCACGCGCGAGGAAATCGTGTTGCGCCTGGCGCTCGGGGGCGCGCGCCAATTCGTGGCCAGCTTCGACCGGCCGAACATCCGCTATCGCATCGTCGAGAAGGCCAACGCCCGGGCGCAGCTGCTCGCGTTCCTGCGCGCCGAGCACGCGGGGGAGGCGGGCATCGTCTATTGCCTGTCGCGGCGCAAGGTGGAGGAGACCGCGGCCTGGCTGGCGGAGCAGGGCGTGACGGCGCTCCCCTACCACGCCGGCATGGAGGCGGACGCGCGCAATCTGCACCAGGCGCGGTTTCAGCGCGAAGAGGGCATCGTCATGGTGGCGACCATCGCCTTCGGCATGGGCATCGACAAGCCGGACGTGCGCTTCGTCGCGCATCTCGACCTGCCCAAGAGCATCGAGGGCTATTACCAGGAAACCGGGCGCGCCGGCCGCGACGGGCTGCCGGCCGACGCATGGATGGCTTACGGCCTGGGCGACGTGGTCAACCAGCGGCGCATGATCGACGCCTCCACCGCCGAAACGCAATTCAAGCGCATCGCCTCGGCCAAGCTCGACGCGCTGCTCGGGCTGTGCGAAACGGGCAGCTGCCGCCGCGTGCGCCTGCTCGCCTATTTCGACGAAGCCTCGGCGCCCTGCGGCAATTGCGATGTCTGCCTCGAGCCGCCACGGGTCTGGGACGGCACCGTGGCGGCGCAAAAGGCGCTGTCCTGCGTTTATCGCACCGGGCAGCGCTTCGGCGCGGTGCATCTGATCGACGTGCTCCTCGGCAAGGAGACGGAGCGCGTGCTGCAGTGGGGGCACGGCGCGCTGAGCACCTTCGGCATCGGCCGCGAGCTGGACGAGAAAGTCTGGCGCGCGGTATTCCGCCAGCTGGTCGCGCAGGGCCTGCTCGACGTGGACCATGCGGGCCACGGCTCGCTCAGGCTGACCGACGCGAGCCGCGCGGTGCTGACGGGCGGGCAGGCGGTACATCTGCGCCAGGTGCAGGCGGGCAAACCCAAGGCGGCGGCAAAGCGCGTGGCCGCGGCCGCAGTCGGATTCGAGCCCATCGCCGGGCGGCTGTGGAAGCGCCTGCGCGAATGGCGCGCGGGCATCGCGAAACAACTGGGCGTTCCCTCCTACGTGGTGTTCCACGACGCCACCCTGGCTGAACTCGCGCGCGAGCGCCCGCAGTCGGAGGCCGCGCTGGCGCGGATTTCCGGGGTGGGCGCGCGCAAGCTCGAGCGCTACGGCGCGGCGCTGCTCGAATTGCTGCGGGACTGAGGCCGGCCGGCCCATCGGGGCCACCCAAGCCCCGGGGTTCGGGGCCGTCGTCATAATGATTCCTTAAGCTTGGCCCCTTAGAGTGCGCACCATCGTTCATCACCGATGGGTGCAGCATGCATAAGTCCAAATCCCTGGCCGGCTTTCCTCCGCGCGGCTCTCGCGTCCCCGGCGCAACAGCGCAGGGCCTGAACAACGCTCTCAAACGAAGGATCTTCGATTCGATCGTCCGGTCGCTGTCGCTGCTGTTCGCGTTCGGCCTGCTAATGGACAGCGCGCTGGCGGAATCCAGGGAAGAACCGGCCGGCAACGCCACCTGGAAGGCCGAGTGCGGCACCTGCCATCTGGCGTACCCGCCGAATCTGCTGCCCGCGCCCGCGTGGCGCCGCGTCATGGCGGGCCTGGAGCGGCATTTCGGCACCGACGCGAGCATCGATGCGCGCTCCGCGGCCGAAATCAGCGCGTTCCTGGAAATCCATGCGGGACGCGACCGGCATGCCCAAGTCGACCAGGAAACGAATCGCATCACCGAATCGGCCTGGTTCAGGCAGAAGCACGCCGAGCTCGTGCCGACGGTATGGCGCCACCGGCTGGTGAAAACCCCGCTCAATTGCGGCGCCTGCCATGCGGCCGCCGAACGCGGTGATTTCAGCGAGCACCGCACCTGGTTCCGCACCCGCTCCAGCGGGCGGTACGCGTCGGCGGGATTGGGCTACACCGATTTCTAAGATAAAGGGAGATTGTCATGAGCAAGCAAAAGATTCTGGTCTGGGACCTGCCCACGCGAGTATTTCACTGGCTGCTGGCCGGGTCCTTCGTCGGCGCCTTCCTGACCGCCGACTCCGAGCGCTATCGCGACATCCACGTCATGCTCGGTTACACCGTGCTGGGCCTGGTCGCGTTCCGCTTCCTCTGGGGTGTCGTCGGCACGCGTTATGCGCGCTTTACTTCGTTCCCGATCGCGCCGCGGCGCGTGCTCAACTACTTCAGGTCGCTGTTCACGTCTTCCCCGCAGCACCATGTCGGCCACAACCCGGCAGGCAGCCTGGCCATTTACGCGATCCTCGTGCTGGCGCTGTTCGCGGCCGCCACCGGCTATGCAGCCTACAATGAGATCGGCGGCGAATGGCTGGCGGAGTTGCACGAAGGCGTCGCCAATGCGATGCTAGGCCTGGTCGCGCTGCACATCGGCGCCGTCATCGTGAGCAGCCTGATTCATCGGGAGAATCTGGTCGCTGCCATGCTGAACGGCTACAAAAGGGGCCGCGCGGGCGAAGGCATACGCAGGAAGCACGGATTCATCGCTGCCGCAGTGCTGATCGCGACCACGGGGTTCTGGGCGAGCAGCGCCGGCCTGCTGCCGGAAGGCATGGGCGTTGCGGCGACGGCAGCCGTTGCCCAGCACCCGGCGCGCGGCGGGCACGGCTGATTCTGGAGCGGGGTAAGGGATGCGGATACTGCTGGTCGAGGACGACAAGCTGCTCGGCGACGGCGTCAAGGCCGGCCTCGGCCAGTCCGGCCTCAAGGTCGATTGGGTCACCGACGGCGTTGCCGGCGAGCTCGCGCTCAAGACCGGCGAGTACTCGGGCGTCGTGCTCGATCTCGGCCTGCCGCGGCTCTCCGGCCTGCAACTGCTCGCGCGCCTGCGCGCGGGCGGCAACAAGGTGCCGGTGCTTATCCTGACCGCGCGCGATCGCGTCGAAGACCGCGTCAAAGGCCTCGACGCGGGTGCGGACGATTACCTGGTCAAGCCTTTCGACCTCGACGAACTCGCGGCGCGCCTGCGCGCGCTGGTGCGCCGCGCGAGCGGCGCGGCCGCGCCGAAGCTGCGCGTGGGCGACATCGAGCTCGATCCCGCCGCGCGCAGCGTGAGCTTCCGCGGGCGGCCGGTCGAACTCGCGGCGCGGGAATTCGCGCTGCTGCAGGAGCTGATGCTCAACGCCGGGCGGGTGCTGTCGCGCGAGCAATTGGCGCAAAGCCTCTATGCCTGGGGCGAGGAAATCGAGAGCAACGCGATCGAGGTGCACGTGCACCACCTGAGGAAGAAGCTCTCGCCGGAACTGGTGCACACGGTGCGCGGGGTCGGCTATCTGCTGCCGCGCGAAGCGCCATGAGCCCGCCTGCGCGCGCTTTCTCGCTCAAGCGGCGCTTGCTGTTGACGCTGCTCGGGAGCATTACGCTCGCCTGGCTCGCGACGGCGGTGTTCAGCTATTTCGACGCGGTGCACGAGCTCGACGAGCTGCTCGATGCACACCTCGCGCAGACGGCGACCCTGCTGGTGATACAGGCGGGGCACGAAGTGGAGGAAATCGACACCGACCACGCGCCGCTGCCGCACAAGCACGCCAAGCGCACCGCGTTCCAGATCTGGGAGGACGGCAAGACCCTGCGGCTGCATTCGGCGAGCATACCGGAGGCGCGCATGTCGGCGCGCGACGAGGGCTTCAGCGACGTGCAAATCACCGGCAAGAGCTGGCGCGTGTTCAGCGCCTGGGACGATCAGCGGCGCTACCTGGTGCAGGTCGGCGAACGCAACGAAGCGCGCAACGAAATTGCGCGCGCCATCGTGAAGAACCTGTTGCTGCCGCTGCTCATTGCGCTGCCCCTGCTCGGACTGCTGGTATGGATCAATGTCGCGCGCGGGCTGCGGCCGCTGGCGGCGCTGGGCCGGCAGGTGGCGCGGCGGGATCCGGGCAATCTGCTCACCCTCGATGCGGGTGAAATCCCCGCGGAGGTCATGCCGCTGGTGACGAACCTGAACCGGCTGTTCGAACGCGTGGCCGAACTGATCTCCAAGGAACGGCGCTTCACCGCCGACGCGTCGCACGAGCTGCGCACGCCGCTGGCGGCGCTGAAAATCCAGGCGCAGGTCGCGCGCGCGTCCACCAGCGACGCCGAGCGCGTGCACGCCCTGGACAACGTGCTCGCCGGCTGCGATCGCGCCGCCCACCTGGTGGAGCAGTTGCTGACGCTCGCGCGCCTCGATCCGGACCAGCCCGCGGACCAAACGCAAACCTGCGACCTGCAGGCCCTGGCCGCGACCGCCGTGGCGGAACTGGCTCAGTTCGCCTACTCGAAAAAGATCGACATCGATCTCGCCGAAGGCGCCGCGGCGGCGACGGCGGGCCATGCCGGGCTGATCGCGATCCTGCTGCGCAACCTGATCGACAACGCCATCCGCTACAGCCCCGAGGGCGGCAGCGTGCGCGTGCGCGCCGCGGCCGCCGGCGGCGCAGCGACGCTATGCGTCAGCGACCAGGGGCCGGGCATTCCCGCGGACGAGCGCGACAAGGTCGGACAGCGTTTTTACCGCATCCTCGGCAGCGAGGCCCCGGGCAGCGGCCTGGGGCTTTCGATCGTGAAGCGTATCGCCGAACTGCACGGCGCAAGCGTCGCCCTGGGCGAAGGCGAGTCGGGCCGGGGTCTGTCGGTCACGGTGAGTTTCAAGGCGGCTTAGGCCGCGAGCAGCAGCGCCACCCCGGCCACCGTCAGCGCCGCCCCCAGCGCCACGCGCGGCGTGGCGCGCTCGTGCCGCAGCAGCAGCAGCGCGAGCACCAGCGTGAACAACGGGTAGGTGGCGACGATGGGCGAGACCACGCTCACCTGGCCGGCGACCAGGGCGAGGTACATCAGGAACAGGCTGCCGCCATTGAGCCATCCGGTCGCGACGAACCAGGGGATGGCGCGCCGGTCGGTCGGCGCGCGCGGCCCGCTGGCGCGCGCCGCGAGCAGGATCACCGCCGCGGATACGGTGTAGCCGATCAGGCCGGCCGCGTAGGGCGTGCTCCACAGCGCGAGTCCCGCCTTGGTCAATACCTGCGCCAGCGCGCGGATCGCCGCCGCCGCGAACGGCAGCGCCAGGGCCCACAGCGGCCAGTTGCGCGGGCGCGCGCCGCCGGTCCAGGTCAGCACCAGCACGCCGAGCACGATGACCGCCGTTCCGAGCGCGTTTCCCGCGCTCAGCGCTTCGCCCAGAAACAGGATCGCGCCCGCCAGCGCGAACATCGGCGTGGTGCAGGAAACCGCGCTGGTGATGGTCGGCCCCATGCGCTGGTTGCCGCTATAGGTGAGCAGCGTCGCCGCCGCGGGAAAGAACAGGCCGACCAGCGCGAACAGGCCGGCGGCGGCGAGACTGAACCCGCCGGTGTCGAGCAGCAGCGGCGCCAGGCACCAGAACATCAGCGCCGTCGCGGGCACGCCGATCGCCGCTCCGGCGACGGGCGTCGCATAGCGCAATCCCTGCCGCATGGTGACCATGGCGGCGCCGAATCCGGCTGCGGCGGCAAGCGCCCAGAGTGCCGAGGCGTGCATGGCTATTCAACACGTTCTGTCATCAGCGACCATCGACTATATAATCGCCCTGCATGCGGGGCTGTCTGCCGCTGAGTTTATCCGCACCGGGAGGAATCATGCTCAAAATGTTGCGCTTTGCTTTGCTGCTGCTGTGCGCCTGCACCCTGCCGGCGAACGCGCAGAGCTATCCGGTCAAGCCGATCCGCCTGGTCGTGCCCTATCCGCCGGGCGCGCTGACCGATTTGCTCGGGCGCGCCATCGGCGAGCGCCTTGCGGCCGCGATGAAGCAGCCGGTGGTCGTCGACAACCGGCCCGGGGCCGGCACGCTGGTCGGCGCCGAGGCGGTAGCGAAATCGCCCGCCGACGGTTACACGCTGCTGATGGCCACCAGCACCACGCTGGGCATCAGCCCGGCGCTATACCGCAAGTCGCCGATCGACCCGGTGAAGGACTTCGCGCCGGTGGCGCAGGTCGGCGCGGTCAACTTCTTCCTGATCGCGAACCCGGCTTTCCCGGCGAAGAACGTGCGCGAGATGATCGCCACGGCCAGGGCGAACCCGGGCAAATTCAATTACGCCTCGGTCGGCAACGGCAGCCCGCACCATCTGTTCATGGAAGTGCTGAAGAAGGAATTCGGCCTGGACATCCAGCACATCCCGTACAAGGGCACGCTCGCGGCTTTTCCCGACCTGCTCACCGGCAAGGTGCAACTGATGTTCAGCGACGCGACCGCGGCCATCCCCAACATCCAGTCGGGCCGGGTGGTCGCGCTCGGCACCTCTAGCGCGAAAGCCACCGCGCTGCTCGCCGGCGTGCCGCCGATCGCCGACAGCGTGCCCGGCTTCAACTGGCAGGCGTGGCAGGGTGTGGTCGCGCCGGCGGGCACGCCGCCCGCGATCCTCGCGACGCTGGGCGCCGAACTGCAGCGCATCCAGGGCACGGACGAGTTCCGCGCGCTATTGGTCCGGTTCGGCATGGACCCGTCTGCGCCCAATACGCCCGAGCAGTTCGCCGCCATCGTGAAAATGGACGTCGAGCGCTGGGCAAAGGCTGTGGCCGCCTCCGGCGCCTCGGTCGACTGATTCCCCGCAAGCACCGATTGCAACCAACAAGGAAACCCGCATGAGCCCGGTCATCGACGTCCACACGCATATGCTCAACCAGGCCTGGTTCGATCTGCTGAAAAAACACGGCAAGCCGCGCTACACGGTCAAGCCGGTGACCGGCGGGCTGCACGCGATCCACCTCGACGGCGCGCCGTTCATGACGCCGGTGCCGCAGATGTTCGATTACGAAATGCGCATCCGCGACATGGATCGCGCAAAAATCGACATTTCCGTCGTGTCGCTGACCTGCCCCAACGTCTACTGGGGCGGCGCCGAAGTGAGCCTGCGGGCGGCGAAAATCATGAACGACGACATGGCCCGCGCGCAGCGCGCCTATCCCGACCGCATCCGCTGGTTCGCCTCGCTGCCCTGGCAGTACCCGGCGCTGGCGCTGAAGGAACTCGCGCGCGCGACCAAGGCCGGCGCCGTCGGCGTGATGGTGCTCGCCAACATCAACGGCGAACACCTCACCAACCCGCGTTTCGCGCCGATCTGGGCGGCGATCGACAAGCTGAAGCTGCCGGTGCTGATCCACCCGACCGCCCCGCCCGGGGTGTCCGCCATGCAAATGAACGAATTCCAGTTGACCGCTTCGCTCGGCTTTACCTTCGACACCTCGCTCGCGGTGGCGCGCATGGTCTACGACGGCTTTTTCGACCGCCACCTCAGGCTCAAGATCATCGCCAGCCACGGCGGCGGCGCGCTGCCCTACCTCGCCGGCCGGCTGGACCAGTGCTACGACCATATCCCGGCCTGCCGCGTCGCCATCGCGGAGCGCCCGAGCCAGCACCTGCGCAATGTCTATTGCGACTCGGTGGTGTTCCGCCAGGACGCGCTCAACATGGCGGTGTCCTGCTTCGGCACCGACAACGTGCTCTACGGCTCCGACTATCCGCACACCATCGGCGACCCGATCGGCTGCCTCGCGCTGGTCGATGCCCTGCCCGACGGCGTGCGCGACAAAGTGCGCAGCCGCAACGCCCAGCGCATATTCGATCTCTAGCAAAACCGGGGACAGACCCCGTTTTTTGCCGCAACAACCGGGAGTTGACCGGGTAAGGTCTGCGGAAAAACGTGGTCTGTCCCCGGTTTTGCTCTAATGCGGGTGTCGATGATGCAGGTCCGGCAGATGCGGATGGCTGTGCGCGACGGGTTCGTGCCGGTGCGGGTGTGAATGTGGCTCGGGCCCTTCGCCGCCGCAGTGGGCGTGCTCATGGTGCGCTTCGTGGGTGTGCAGATGCTCGTGCGCCAGCGTTTCATGCACATGCGCGTGCCCATGCTGCTCGGTGAGCACCAGCCAGGTGGCGGCGATCATCAGCAGGAACGCGGCAATGAAGCCGGCCGTCAACGGCTCGCCCAACAAGCCGATCGCAAGCGCCGCGCCGATGAAAGGCGCGGTGGAAAAATGCGCGGCGGCGCGCGCGCTGCCCAGGTGGCGCAGCGCGACGATATACAGCGTGAGGCTCACGCCATAAGCCAGCCAACCGAGCAGCAGCGACCCGGCCAGCGGCAGCGCGGCCGGGAGGTGCGCGCCGTAAGCCAGCGCAGCGGCGGTATTGGCGCCGCCCGCGGCCAGCCCCTTGATCATCGCGATGTTCACCGGATCGGCGGCGGAGATGCGGCGCGTGAGATTGTTGTCCAGCGCCCACAGCGCGCAAGCCGCGACGACCGCGAGCGCGCGCAGCGACAGGCCGAAGCCTGCCTGGGCGTCGTAGCCGAGCGCGAGGCCGGCCGCGAGCATCAGGCAGGCGGCGAGCCAGATGCGCCCGGCCACCGCTTCGCGGAACACGAGGGCGGCGAACAGCGCCGTCAATACCCCCTCCAGGTTGAGCAGCAAGGACACGCCCGCAGCGCTCGTGCCGGCGAGGCCCCACATCAGCAGCAGCGGCGCGGCGATGCCGCCGCTCGCGACGGCGCCGGCGAGCCAGGGGAGGTCGCCCGCCCGCAGCGGCGCTTCGGGGCTGCGCCGGGCGAGGTGCAGCGCCAGCTTCACCAGCGCCAATCCTGCGCCGCTGCCGAGGTAAAGCAGCCCCGCGAGCAGGCCCGGCGTGACGTCCGCCTGCAGCAGCTTCGCCAGCGGCGTGCTGACGCCGAACAGCGCGGCGGCGACGAGTGCCATCAGGGCGTAGCGTTGCGTGGACAGATCGATCATGCGCGGACTGGAAATTTGCCGTCAAAGTGAGCCGCAGGCTGCGCGGCTCCAGCGGATGAAAGCGCAGGTCGTCTACCGCCGCGGTTTCGCCGCGATGTCCCTGGAGCATAATAGCGGTCCATGTCGCACCGCGGAGACTAAACTGTCCCTGGCGGATTACATGCAACGATCGAATCCCCTCCCGATCCCGGACATTGAAAAACCGCAGCGTCGGCGGATCATGATACCTTTCCCGACGTGGATTTGCGCAAGTCGCATATCAGCATCTCCGTGAAACTTTCGCTGGCGGGAGACAGCGAGCGGCCGTGCCTGGTCACAAGCGAGATAGCGCGCGATACCGTCGGTTTCGTAAGAGGGCGAGCGACTAGATTGCCAAAGTGCGGTTGGACGAGCAGGGCAGAAGGAAGAATAGACACCCCCAGGCCGCTGGACACCATCCATAGTGCCGAGGCCAAGAAGTTTACCTCGTTGGAAATATTCAGTTCAATTCCTACCTTGCCGGCGACTTGGTCGATAATTCGGCGAACGCCATAGCCGGGCCTTACCATGACCAGTGGCACCGAGGCCAAGTCAGTCCAACGCACTTGCCGCTTGCGCGCGAGCACGTGGTCGGCAGCGCAAACCACAAACAGCTTGTCGTCAACCAGCGTGCGAACCTGGATTTCGTCGTCGATGGTCTCAGGTGTGCCAATACCAAATTCCACCTGGTCAGTCAGGATGCGCGACAGGAATTGATCGGGGGCGCAATCGTCAATGACTACCCGTATGTCCGGGAATGCATGCGCGAAAGCTCTCACCGTCTGCGGCATCAGCGCCATTCCGATCGCAGGCGTCACTGCGAGATGAACCTGCCCGCGCCGGCGCCCCTCCAGATCGAGACAACTGATTTCCAATTGCTCGACGCTCTGCAGAATGCGCTCTGCCGGTCCAATTGCATCGTGTGCTGCCGACGTGGGCTCCAACGAGCGTGTAGTGCGGTCGAACAGCCGTATCTTGAGGGATGCCTCGACCTGCCGGAGCAGTACGCTGACCGCCGACGAGGTGACCGACAACCGATCTGCCGCTGCGGCGAGCTTGCGCATCCGATAGACAGCAACAAATGCACGTAATTGTTTGAGGGTTAACAGGCTCAAATCTGACATTCAATGTTATTTCATTAATAATAAAAATTCTTTCGATTGTATTCAAATTGGGATTGCGCTTCAATGCGCTTTCTTGTAAGAACTTGAGGAAGATGGAATGGAATCCACTGCTGGCACCAGGATAGGCAAGGCTCCAGGTTACCTGCGCATCGCCACCGAGGAAGCCTGGGCGCCGCCCGAACTGATTAAGTTGTACCGGCGTGAGTTGGCGGAGAAGACCATCGACGATCCCGGGTTCCACAGTCTTTGGGGCTTTTTCGCCGGCGCGAGCGAGCGTGGCCAATTGCTGGTCGACAGAATTCAGGACCTTGGGCAACGGCGCCTGGCCGATATGGACGCTGCCGGAATCGACAAGGCGTTGGTGTCAGTGACCTGTCCGGGTGTACAGCTATTCGACGCCGCAACGGGCACCGCATTGGCCAGCAGTTTCAACGATCAGTTGGCCGAAGCGGTGCGCCGTCACCCGACACGGTTCGCTGGCCTGGCCGCAATTGCCCCGCAGGATCCTAAGCGGGCGGTGCAGGAACTCGAGCGCGCCGTCGGCAAGCTCGGCCTCAAGGGCGTTATTGTCAATTCCCATACTCGTGGCGAGTACCTTGACGATCCAAAGTTCTGGGACATCTTCGCCGCTGCCGAAGCATTGGGCGTGCCAGTCTACTTGCATCCCATGACGCCGTCGAAGGCGATGATCGAGCCCTTCCTGGCCCGTGGCCTGGATGGGGCGGTATTCGGCTTTGCCATAGAAACCGGCCTACACGCCTTGCGCCTGGTTGTCGCCGGAGTCTTCGACCGGTTCCCGCGGCTTCAGATCGTCCTCGGACACTTGGGTGAGGGCCTGCCATTCTGGCAAACGCGGCTCGATTACATGCACAACATCATTGTTCGTACCAATCGCTACGGTGTCGCTGCGCCCAAGCTGGCCAAGCCCATGAGCGCGTATCTGCGAGAGAACTTCCATTACACCACCAGCGGCATGCCATGGACGCCCGCAATCATGTTCGTGCGTCAGGTAATCGGCATAGACCGGTTGCTCTATGCCATGGATTATCCGTACCAATACGAGCCTGAGGAAGTGATCGAGCAGGACAATCTGCCGTTCAGCGCAGCCGACAAGCGCCAGTTCTTCCAGACCAATGCGGAGCGTCTATTCGCGCTCTGAGGGAAATGAAGCGGGCGTCAGGTACGGACAATCTATGGAATGAACGACTAATGGAAAAATGGAGGTGCTACGTGATTCTGCTACGAATAGCCGCCGGCTTCGTCGCGTGGGCCATCATGTGCCATGCAGTTGCACAGCAGGCACAGGATACAAGTTACCCCGTCAAACCCATCAGACTCGTTGTAACGTTCCCCCCAGGGGGAAGCGCTGACATAACTGCGCGCACGCTCGGAGCCAAGATGAGCGAGCGACTCGGTCAGCCGATAATAATCGACAACCGTCCCGGGGCTGGCGGCAATATCGGGCTGGACATCGTGGCAAAGGCAGCACCCGACGGATACACCATTGGACTTGGCGCCGCGGGGGCGCTTGCAGTGAATGTAAGCCTCTACCCGAAGATGCCGTTTGACCCTGTCAAAGACTTCGCTCCTGTCGGCATGGTTGCGATCATCCCGTTTGTTCTGGTAGCAAATCCTTCGATTGCGGCAGCCAATTTGCGTGAACTGCTGACTATGGCGAAAGCCAAGCCAGGTACATTGTCGATTGGCCACGGCGGGAATGGCACCGCCATGCATTTGTCGGCGGAGTTATTGAAACAGATGTCGGGAATCGACGTAGTCTTGGTCCCATACAAAGGCTCCGGTCCGGCGACCGTTGACGCAATGTCAAACCAGATTCCTTTGGCAATTTCCGACATCCCTGCTTCAATTGCCTTCATAACATCAGGCAAGCTCAAGGCATTGGGGGTCACTTCGACCAAACGCAGTGTTACGCTGCCCGATGTCCCGAGTTTCGCCGACGCTGGTGTGCCCGGCTACGAATCTATTGGTTGGTTCGGTATGGTTGCTCCCGCGGGAACGCCAATCCCTGTACTTAATCGCCTGAAGGCCGAATTGCAATCGGCGCTAAACGATCCCGAGACAAATCGCCGGATTCTTGCAACTGGCGCTGAACCCATGCCAAACTCGCCGTCGGAGTTTCGAAAAATGATCGAGTCCGAGATTCAAAAATGGGCAAAAGTGATCAAGATCTCGGGAGCACGTATAGAGTAGCGGTCATCCCCGCGGCGTCAGCCGGAGAGCCGTCCGCCAAGATCGACACGGTGGTCGCCAACCCCAGCGCGGCGTCCCGGCGCAGCGGGACGCGCGCGCTGCAACCGAGGGCGGGATAGACCTGGCACGCCGCCGCGAAAATTTGCTAGAGTCTAGCGCTATGAGCGCTTACGCCGAACTCGCCGGAGAACGGAAACCGGGGACAGACCACGTTTTTCCATGTCCTTCGCTCGGTCAAGTCTCGGTTGCAGCGACGAAAACCGTGGTCTGTCCCCGGTTTTTCCGATGAGCGCAAACCTCGCCCAACTGCTGGTGCGCAGCGCGCAGGCCTATCCGGCCCTGCCCGCGCTTGCGCGCGGCGGGCGCATCACCAGCAGCTACGCCGAGCTGGCCGCGCGCGTGGCGCGGCTCGCGGCCGGCCTCGCCGCGCGCCTCGCGCCGAACGAGCGCGTCGCGCTGGTGATGAGGAACTGCCCGCAGTACGTGGAACTGCTGTTCGCCTGCTGGCACGCGGGCCTGTGCGCGGTGCCGATCAACGCCAAGCTGCACCCGCGCGAACTCGAATTCATCCTCGGGAACAGCGGCGCGCGCCTGTGTTTCGCCAGCGCCGACCTGATCGAATCGGTGGCGCCGCTCGCATCGAGCGTGGCCTGCCTCGAGGAAGCGATCGACGCCGACGGCCCGCGCTACGCCGCGCATTGCGCCGGCGCGCCGATGCCGATCGCGGCGCGCGCCGACGCCGATCCGGCCTGGCTGTTCTACACCAGCGGCACCACCGGCCGGCCCAAGGGCGTGACGCTGACGCAGAAGAACGTGATGGCGGCGACGCTCAATTATTTTTCCGACGTCGACGCGATCGCGCCGGGCGAGGCCATCATCCACGCCGCGCCGATGTCGCACGGCTCCGGCTTCTACATCCTGCCCCATATCGCGCACGCGGCTGTGAACGTGGTGCCCGAGTCGGGCGGCTTCGACGCGCCCGAGATCTACGCGCTGCTCCAGGCGCATCGCGGCGTCACCCTGTTCGCCGCGCCCACCATGGTCAAGCGCCTGGTCGATTTTCCCGGCGACGCCGACACCGCGAACCTCAAGACCATCGTCTACGGCGGCGGCCCGATGTACGTCACCGACTGCAAGGCCGCGCTGGCGCGATTCGGCGCGAAGCTCGCGCAAATCTACGGCCAGGGGGAATTTCCCATGAGCATCACCGCCATGGGCAAGGCGATCCACGCCGCGACCGACCATCCGCGCTACGAGGCGCGCCTGGCCTCGGTCGGCCAGGCCTTCACCGGGGTCGAAGTCCTGGTCGCCAGCGAAGACGACCGCGCGCTGCCCGCGGGCGAAATCGGCGAAATCCTGGTGCGCGGCGACCCGGGCATGGCGGGCTACTGGGCCAACCCCGAGGCGAGCGCGGAAACCCTGCGCGGCGGCTGGCTGCATACCGGGGACGTCGGCAGCCTCGACGCCGAGGGCTTTCTCACCCTCAGGGACCGCAGCAAGGACGTGATCATTTCCGGCGGCTCCAACATCTACCCGCGCGAGGTGGAGGAAGTCCTGCTGCGCCATCCGCGCGTGAGCGAAGTCTCGGTGGTGGGCAAAAGCGACCCCGAGTGGGGCGAAGTGGTGGTCGCCTTCGTCGTCGCGCGCGGCCCGGCCGGCGGGGAGCCGGACCAGGCGGAGTTCGACGCGCTGTGCCTGGATCACATCGCCCGCTTCAAACGGCCCAAAGCCTACCGCTATGTCGAGGCGCTGCCCAAGAACAGCACCGGCAAAGTGTTGAAGACCGAGCTGCGCAAGCTTTTGTAGGAGGGGCGCCCCCGCCCCGACCGGTGCCAATTTCGCGGTCCGATCGGCCCGGGGGCGGGCCTCCTACGGCGACCGGGTTGTAGGAAGGGCGCCCCCGCCCCGACCGGTGCCAATTTCGCGGTCCGATCGGCCCGGGGGCGGGCCTCCTACGGCGACCGGGTTGTAGGAGGGGCGCCCCCGCCCCGACCGGTGCCTGTTAAACTGTTGTTCGGATTCAAGTTCCCGTTTCAGTCTGATTGACGTTTACGTAAACGTCAACTACACTGGGGGTTCGCGGAAGTCCGCTTGCGGGGTTGCCATGACCGACCTGTCCATCAACGCCAATCCGACCGTCTACAAGCCCAGGCACAAGGTGCGTTTCGTCACCGCGGCCTCGCTGTTCGACGGCCACGACGCCTCGATCAACATCATGCGCCGCATTCTGCAGGGCACGGGCTGCGAAGTGATCCACCTCGGCCACAACCGCTCGGTGGAGGAGATCGTGACCGCGGCGCTGCACGAGGACGTGCAGGGCATCGCCGTCAGCTCCTACCAGGGCGGGCACGTCGAGTATTTCAAGTACATGCTCGACCTGTTGCGCCAGCGCGGCGGCGAGCGCATCAAGGTGTTCGGCGGCGGCGGCGGCGTGATCGTGCCCGAGGAAATGGCCGAGCTGCACGCCTACGGCGTGACGCGCATCTACTCGCCCGAAGACGGCCAGAAAATGGGCCTGCAGGGCATGATCAACGACATGGTGATGCAGTGCGACGTCGATCTGGCGCCGCTCGCGCCGCGCGACCTGAAAGCGGTCAAGGGCGGCGACCGGCGCAAACTCGCGCAGCTCATTACCGCGCTGGAGAACAAGAGCGCCGACGCCAAGCTGCGCGAAGCCGTCATCAAGGAAGCCGAAACCCTCGACATCCCGACCCTGGGCATCACCGGCACCGGCGGCTCGGGCAAGTCCTCGCTCACCGACGAGCTGATTCGCCGCTTTCGCCTCGACCAGGACGACAAGCTCAACATCGCCGTGATCGCGGTCGATCCCTCGCGGCGCAAGTCGGGCGGCGCGCTGCTCGGGGACCGCATCCGCATGAACGCGATCAACGGCAGCCACATTTTCATGCGCTCGCTCGCCACGCGCGCGGCCGGCTCGGAGATTTCCGAGGCCCTGCCCGAGGCGCTGGACGCGTGCAGGCTCGCGGGCTTCGATCTGATCGTGGTCGAGACTTCGGGCATCGGCCAGGGGGATGCCGCGATCGTGCCGCTGGTGGACCTGTCGTTGTACGTGATGACGCCCGAGTTCGGCGCCGCGAGCCAGCTCGAGAAAATCGACATGCTCGATTTCGCCGATTTCGTCGCGATCAACAAATTCGACCGCAAGGGCGCCGCCGACGCGCTGCGCGACGTGCGCAAGCAATACCAGCGGAACAGCGCGGCGTTCAAGTTTCCGCCCGAGGACATGCCGGTGTACGGCACCATCGCCGCGCGCTTCAACGACGACGGCGTCACCGCGCTCTACCAGGGCCTGCTGCCGCGGCTGGCCGAGCACGGCCTGAAACTCGAGCCGGGCAAGCTGCCCGAGGTCGCGGTGCGCGCCTCCAGCAACCAGACGGTGATCCTGCCGCCCGCGCGCAGCCGCTACCTCGCCGAAATCGCCGAAGCCGTGCGCGCCTACCATGAGTTCGCGCGCGAACAGGCGCGCCTCGCGCGCGAGCGCCAGCAGCTCACCGCGACCAAGCTGATGTTGCTCGCGGACAAGTGCGCCGCAGCCTCACCCGAAGCGCTGGAGCCGCTGATCCACGCGCGCGACGCCAAGCTCGACCACCGTGCCAAAAAGCTGCTGGAAATGTGGCCGCAGATGCAGGCGGCCTACGCCGGCGATGAATACGTGGTCAAGATCCGCGACAGCGAACTGCGCACCAAGCTCACCTCGAAGTCGCTCTCGGGCAGCACCATACGCAAGGTGGCGCTGCCGCGCTACGAGGACCACGGCGAACTGCTCAAGTGGCTGCTGCTCGAGAACGTGCCCGGGTCCTTCCCCTACACCGCCGGCGTGTTCGCGTTCAAGCGCGAGAACGAAGACCCGACGCGCATGTTCGCGGGCGAGGGCGATGCCCTCCGCACCAACAAGCGCTTCAAGCGCGTGTCGGAGGGCATGTCGGCGAAGCGCCTCTCGACCGCGTTCGACTCGGTCACTTTATACGGCTTCGAGCCGGACGAGCGCCCGGACATCTACGGCAAGGTGGGCAACTCGGGCGTGTCGATCGCCACGCTGGACGACATCAAGGTGCTCTACGATGGGTTCGACCTGTGCAGCCCGAATACGTCCGTATCGATGACCATCAACGGCCCCGCGCCGACGATGCTGGCGATGTTCCTCAACTGTGCGCTCGACCAGCAGTTGGACAAGTTCCGCTTGGACAACGGCCGCGAGCCGACCGAGGACGAATACGCCAAGATCAAGGCCTGGACGCTCTCGACCGTGCGCGGCACGGTGCAGGCCGACATCCTGAAGGAAGACCAGGGGCAGAACACCTGCATCTTTTCGACGGAGTTTTCATTGAAGGTGATGGGCGACATCCAGGAATATTTCGTCCACCACAACGTGAAGAACTTCTATTCGGTGTCGATCTCGGGCTACCACATCGCCGAGGCCGGGGCGAACCCGATTTCGCAGCTCGCGTTCACGCTGGCGAACGGGTTTACCTTCGTCGAGGCCTATCTCGCGCGCGGCATGCACATCGACGACTTCGCCGGCAACCTGTCGTTCTTCTTCTCCTACGGCATGGACCCGGAGTACACCGTGATCGGCCGCGTCGCGCGCCGCATCTGGGCGGTGGCGATGAAAAACCGCTACGGCGCGAACGAGCGCAGCCAGAAGCTCAAGTACCACTCGCAGACCAGCGGGCGCAGCCTGCACGCGCAGGAAATCGCGTTCAACGACATCCGCACCACGCTGCAGGCCCTGATCTCGACCTACGACAATACCAATAGTCTCCATACGAATGCTTACGACGAGGCGATCACCACGCCGACCGAGGAATCGGTGCGGCGCGCGATGGCGATCCAGCTCATCATCAACCGCGAGTGGGGGCTGGCGAAAAACGAGAACCCGAATCAGGGTGCGTTCATCATCGACGAGCTCACCGACCTGGTCGAAGAGGCGGTGCTGAAGGAGTTTGAGGCGATCTCCGAGCGCGGCGGGGTGCTGGGGGCGATGGAGACCGGCTACCAGCGCGGCAAGATCCAGGAAGAGTCGATGTATTACGAGCACAAGAAGCACGACGGGTCGTATCCGATCGTCGGCGTCAACACCTTCCGCGACCCGCATGCGGGCGAAGTGCCGCAGCGGATCGAGCTGATCCGCTCGACCGAGGAGGAGAAGCAGAGCCAGCTCACGCGCCTGCGCGAATTCAAGGCGCGCCACAAGGACGAGTCCGGCCCGATGCTCCTCCGCCTGCAGCAGGCCGTGATCGCGAATCAGAACGTGTTCGAAGTGCTCGTCGACGCGGTGCGCTGCTGCTCGCTTGGGCAGATCACCAATGCGCTGTTCGAGGTGGGGGGGCAGTATAGGCGGAGTATGTAGCGCTGTATTGGGCCGCTCTGTTGGCGGTTGCGCTCAACGGCGCCCGGGCGGCCGCGCGGATTCAATCAGCCGGCAGGCGATGTCGATCGAGTTTCGCACGGAGTTCAAGCTGCCCACATAGGCGCCCAGCGCTTGCTCCGCCCGTTTGCGCAGCGAGGCCGAATCGATGCGGCCCTCCTTGGCAAGCAGCAGAATGTCCTCCCGGTCCTGATACGCAAACCGCGAAAGTTTGGACACGGCCAGGTCGATCGGCGCAAGTACTCTCACATCGATAAGCTTCTTGTCGATCCCGGGAATATCGATAGGTCGCGCGTCCTTGTGCGCATCCTCATGCAGCAGGCCCAGCGTGTCGTTGTAATTGCGATCGAGGTACAGGAGGCGCGCGCGGCCGTCGGGATCCCGGTAGGAAACTTCGATCTCTTCGCTGAACAGCACACGCTTGGAGAAGACCGCATCCACGTCCTCCGACACGCGAGCGCCGGTGAGGAGATGCAGCGCGGCGCCTCCGGCGACGACCATCTGAATTGGGAATAGGTCAGGCCGCGAACCCTCCAAGGTCTGCTGGATTCGCGACAAGACCTCGGCGAAGGCTTTCAGGTAAGCATCCTGAGCCTTGAGCCTGGGCTTCATCCGACCCTCCTCATACGGTACGCCTCATACGAAACCCCGGCGCCTTCTCGCCAGGGGAAGGAATCGACCCGCCCGCAATGGAGACCGCTTCAACCACAGGGCAAAGACTTCCGGAGTGGAGACTCCCGGATGCAGCGCCTCGGCAAGCCTCAGATACCGCTCTCGTTCGAACTCCCGGGCGCTTGCAAGCAATACGGCCAAGCCTCCCATAAAGAAACCGGGCCCATGTGCCCGCCAACGATCCGGGTCGACATTGCCTGAGGCGCAGAGATCGAGCAGGTCATCCTCGTACTCCCGGCCGAATGCGTTTGGCAGGTGCTCGCCGGCTTCGATGGTCGCAGGGACGGCAACCAGCGTGTAGCCCGCGGTCTGGGCCAGCGCCGCCAGTGTCTGCAGATCGCACGAAGGATTGCGCTTCAGCCTGGAAAGCGTTTCCTTGGGCAGGCCACTGGCCTTTGCCCAACTCGAGTCGGTCGAAAATAGCCCCTTCGCGGCCTTGGACATCTGATCCAGCAGCTTGGCGGGAAGATGTGTGGTTGATGTATGCATCAGTTAATAATATCACCGATTGATGTTTAACTCAATTCCATGCTGAGCCGCAAATCCGCCGGCGACGAGGCAATCACCACGCCTGCCGAGGAATCGGTGCGCCGCGCGGCCGAGTCCGGCCCCGTGCCCCTCCGTCTGCAGCAGGCGGTGATCGCGAATCAGAACGTGTTCGAAGTGCTGGTGGACGCGGTGCGCTGCTGCTCGCTCGGGCAGGACCCGCCTCAAGGACGCGCAAAACCCGGCCAACGCGCTCGAAAGCCGCTTCGATCTGGCCTAAAACGCGGCTCACGCGCTCTCGCTGGCTGCGTTGCGCTGGAATGGGTACAGGTCTGAAGACCGATATATGCTTTTCCAGGCACTGCCACATACCTTGGACATTGAATGGTTCACCACCTCGTACTCCGCTGCGTTTGCTTTGAGGTAATCACTCAGTTTCATTGCGATTCCCATGATGATCTCCTGGTCGCGGGGGACTAATTCATTATAGACAAACCCTGGCGGATGCAATCGCGCGATAATCCACACTTCATCTTCCCGTCCATCTTTATTCGACCCCCCCCAACATGAGCTCTTTGGAATCCGAACGCCCCGGGAGAAAGCTCCAGGCGGCCATTTTTCTCCTCCTGATCATCGTCGTCGGCCTTGCGGGCGGCGCGTATTACCTGGCGCCGCGCTTCGAACGGGAAGCGCCGCGAATCAGGCCCCCGGACTCGGGCGTGCTCGGCCTCGCGCCGATGGAGATCGTCGTTGCCGATCCGGGCGCCGGACTGAAGTCGGTCAGCGCGACGCTCACGATGGGCGGCGCCGAACACACGCTCGCCGCCGAGCAATACGCCCAGCCGCTCCCCGAAAAGAAAATCGCTGTCGCCTTGCCGCCGAAACCGGCCGGCGTCAAGGAAGGACCCGCGCTCCTGCGCGTCAGCGCGCGCGATGCTTCGCTGTGGAATTTTTTCCACGGCAACGAAACGGTGGTCGAGAAGACGCTCACCATCGACCTCACGCCGCCCACGATCGAGCTCGTCGCCGACGACCGCTACGTCAATTTCGGCGGCGTCGGCGTGATCGTGTACAAAGCGTCCGCGGATACGGCAAGCAGCGGAACCAGGATCGGCGGTTATTTTTTCCCGGGTTTCCAGGGCCAGATAAAGGGGCACGCGGATTACTGGATCGCTCTTTTTGCCCACGCGTACAACGTGGCGGCGGACGCCAGGGCCGTGCTGGTCGCGACCGACCGCGCCGGCAATACCAGGGAAATGCCGCTGGCCTACGAACTCAAGGACGTAAAGTACAGGAAGAGCACCATCGCCCTGTCGGACAACTTTCTTCAGGGCAAGGTTGCTCCCTTGCTGAAAGACGCCGGCGCGCGCCAGGGAGCGCCGCAAGAGGTGTTTGTCCGCGTCAACAAAGGACTCAGAAAGGAGAACGAGGACAGGATCGCCGCGATCACCAGGCAGGCCACGCCGGCTATGCTTTGGCGGGGCGCATTCAGCCAGTTGAGCAACTCCAAGGTCGAAGCCAACTTCGCCGATGGGCGGACCTACACTTACAACGGCGAGCTCGTCGACAGCGCGTTTCACCTCGGCTACGACCTGTCCGTCACCAAACATTATCCGGTCGAAGCCGCCAACAGCGGCACGGTCGCCTTCGCCGGCGACCTGGGCATTTACGGCAATACCGTCATCCTGGATCACGGCCTCGGTCTCTATACGCTCTACGGCCACATGAGTTCCATCGAGGTCAAGGCCGGCGATTCGATCCAGCAGCGGCAGGTCCTCGGCAAGACCGGCGAGACCGGCCTGGCCGCGGGCGATCATCTGCACTATGGCGTCTATTTGCACGGCGTCGCCGTTTTGCCGGTGGAGTGGTGGGACCCGAAGTGGATCAAGGACAACATCGAGCCGAAGCTCGAAGGCCAGAGCGGCCAGGCGATCGCCGACGCGCAGCAGCCGAAAGCCAGGCAATTGAAAGCCCGCCAGCCGAAAGCGCCGCGCAAGGCCGCGCACAAGCGGCGCCGCTGAGCGGCGCTGACACGGCCTTGCCGTTCGCGGTCTGCCGGGGCGCGGCGGCGCACGTTCCGCCGCGCCGCCATCGGCCACCCGACATCGGATCGTGCCGACCATGTTTTGCTTTGCAAATCGAAGTACATAGCTCACTTCGTTAAAGCGTTCGAGCAGGAATCAGCAGGCTGAGAGTCTCTGCGCCGACTCGGCATGACGAGCGGTAGCCACGAAGAAATTCTCACCCTGTTTGCGTTTACGCAATACCGCTTGGCCGGCAAAGTGGAAACTACGGCTTACGGGTGATGTCAAACGGTCAGCCCGTTGCGAGTATGCGAGGTGCGGTATGGCAAATTGCATAGGCGTTACCGGGGAATCCGGCGATCTGTTTGGCGAGGCGCCGATCCTCCGGCGGGAAGCGGTAAGCAAACGCAGTTTCGCACCTGCGCTGACGTCGGCGCGCGTGCTCTGCCGCCAGTTGCGGCGCCATCGGGCGCGCCCGGAAAAGCAGCGGATCGCGCATTTGATCTGCCTGAATCTCCTCTCGATACTGAATCACAGCGCGCAGCGAGCGCAAGGCTCGGGGCAAGGTTAACCGGCTGTTGAAAAGCGCTTCCCTGACACGGAAGCACACCTCATCATGCCGCTCGATCGCGGCCAGGCATCGGTCCGCGCGCTTCGCTCCGTCAATCTTCTGTAAACTGAGGGAAGTTGACTTGCGGAGCGCAGCAAATGAAATTGCCTCTTTACCAGCTTGACGCTTTCACGGCACGCCTGTTCGGTGGCAACCCGGCCGCGGTGGTGCTGCTCGACGCCTGGCTGCCCGACGGCGTGCTCGCGGCCATCGCCGCGGAGAACAATCTCGCCGAGACGGCGTTCGTCATTCCGCGTGCGGGCGTCTCGCCGCTGCGCTGGTTCACGCCGGCGGTCGAAGTCGATCTCTGCGGCCACGCGACGCTGGCGGCGGCGGACGTGCTGTTGCGCTACCGCTTTCCCAGGCTCGACCGGATCGCGTTCAGCACCAAGAGCGGCGAACTGGCGGTAACGCGCGAGGGCGCGCTGCTGAAAATGGATTTTCCCGCGCGCTCGGGCAAGCCGGTCGCGGTGACGGAGGCGCTCGTCGCCGCGCTCGGCGCGCGGCCGCGCGAGGCGTACCTGGCACGCGACTTGCTGGCGATTTTCGATGCCGAGTCCGAAGTCCGCTCGCTGCGCCCGGATTTTGCGCGCGTGGCGGCGCTCGATGCGTTTGCCGTCATCGCGTCCGCGCCGGGCGACACGGCGGACTTCGTGTCGCGCTTCTTCGCCCCCGGCGCCGGCATCCCCGAGGATCCGGTCACCGGTTCTTCGCATTGCACGCTCACGCCCTACTGGGCCGCGCGTCTCGCGAAGAACCAACTGAGCGCGAAGCAGCTGTCCGCGCGAGGCGGCGACCTGCAGTGCGAACTGCGCGGCGACCGCGTGGCGATCGCGGGGCGGGTGGTCGAATACCTACGCGGCGAGATCGAAATCGCGGCGCCGGCTATCCAGGCAACGGTGGAGCTGTAAATGACCAAGGAATTCGTCGCGATGCTCAACGCCCTTCCGGGCTGGGTGAAGGAGATGGGCATCGTGATGCTCACCGCTACGGCAGAGGAGGTGAGCTGCGAGTGGGAGGTGAGTGAAAAGCACCATCAGGGTTACGGCATCGTGCACGGCGGCGTGCACTGCGGGGTGATCGAGACCCTGGCCTCGGTCGGCGCCGCGGCCGTGGCGCACCCGCGCGGACAGCGGGTGGTGGGCCTGGAGAACAACACGTCCTTCATCCGCGCCGTGCGCTCGGGCAAGCTGCACGGCCTGGCCCGGCCCGTCACGCGTGGGCGCTCGAGCCAGGTGTGGGAGGTGTGGATACGCGACGAACAGGAGCAGCTCGTGGCGCAGGGGCGCGTGCGCCTGCTCTGCGTGGACGAGCAGCGCGCGCTCGGCTAGGCGCCGGCCGGCCGGGTTCGCCGGGGTGCACTCAAGTCAGCCTGCGGCGCTGCGTCCGTCGGCCGAACCGAGCACGGCGGGGTTGACCACGTTGATCGGCGCGCCGGCGGCATAGGCGACGATCTGATCGAAGATGTCGGCGAACTGGAGCTCGTACTCCTCGCGCGTGACGTAGCCGATGTGCGGCGTGCACACGACCTGGTCCATCCGCAGCAGCGGGTGAGAGGGGTCTAGCAGGGGCTCTTCCTCGAACACATCCACCGCCGCCATGCCCGGCCGGCCCGCGTTCAGCGCCGCCGCCAGCGCGCCGGGCTCGATCAGGGGCGCGCGGCTGGTGTTGACGAGCAGGGCCGTGGGCTTCATGCGCGCGAGGTCGTCGGCCGTGACGATGCCCCGCGTCGCCGGGTTCAGGCGCATGTGCAGGGAGATGACGTCGCATTCCCGGAAGAACGCGTCTTTGCTGCGCGCGACCGCGTGGCCGTCCGCCGATGCGCGCAGGCGCGACGCCTCGCGCGCCCAGACCAGCACCTTCATCCCGAACGCCTGGGCGTATGCCGCGACCATGGCGCCGATCCTGCCGTAGCCATACACGCCCAGCGTCTTGCCGCGCAGGGTGGAGCCGACGCCGATCTGCCATTTCCCCGCGCGCAGCGACGCCGTCTGCTGGGGAATCCGGCGCATGGCGGCGAGGATCAGCCCCCAGGTCAGTTCCGCCGTGGCATACGAGGGCGTAGCGGCATGCTGGTTGGACGAGACGATCACCCCGCGCCGGGTGCAGGCGTCGATGTCGATGTGCGGATATACGCTGCGCTGGCTGATGAGCCTGAGCCGGTGCAGCCGCTCGATCAGCGGCGCGCGGATTTGCGTGCGCTCGCGGATCAGCACCAGGGCTTCGCTGTCCTTCAGGCGCGCGGCCAGCGTATCGATATCCTGCGCATGATCGTTCCAGATCTCGACCTCGTGCCCGTCGAGCTGGCGAAAACAGGCGAGCGTTCGCAGCGTGTCGTGGTAATCGTCGAGGATGGAGATCTTCATGCGGCAGGGTCTTTTCGCCACTTCCCCGGATTGCTCCGGCGCAATGGTGCTTTGGCGACGGGCGCTCAGTTCACCCGGATCCAGGTCTGGGTGCGGCCGAAGAACAGGATCGAACCGCGCATTTCCAGTTTCTTGCCGCCGTCGATGACCGTGACCTTGGCGTTGTAGGACTTGCCGTTCTTGGGATCGAGTATCTGGCCGCCGCCATAGACGTTGTCGCCCTCCTTCTTCAAGCCGGTCAGGATGGTCATGCCGATCACCGGTTTGCCCTTGCGCGGATCATCGCTGGCGCAATCGTCGCATTTCGAATCCTGTTTGGTCGGATCGACCAGTTTTTCGACCGTTCCCGAAATCACGCCGTCCTTTTCGCTGATGCGCACCAGGGACTTGGGCTGGTTGGTTTCATCGTCGATGGTGTTCCACCTGCCGACCGGCGACATCGGATCGGCAAACGCGCCCATCGATGCGCCTGCGACAAACAGCGCGACACAGAAACGGGATCGAAGTGACGGCATGGCAAGTCCTCCTGGGTGAATGGTGTGATGGCCGCGAGGCAAGTCCCAACCGGCCGATTATATGACGATCATGCCCGGGCACGGGATGCCACCGCCGCCGGGCGCTTTCCCGCCGGAACAGAGAACGCCAGGGCGGGGCCGCACGCGTCCCGCTGCGGCCCTTTTTGGTTACAATGCGTGTTCATCCAACAGGCAGTTCTCCGCAGGAGTTCAACACCATGATCCACGTCGTCGCCGTCGTCACCGCCAAACCCGGCATGCGCGCGTCCGTCTTGCAGGCGTTCCAGGCGAATGTTCCGGCGGTCAAAGCCGAGCCGGGCTGCATCGAGTACGGCGCCGCCGTCGACTTCGAGGACGGGCCGAAGTTCCAGACCAAGTACGGCCCGAATGCCTTGCTGGTGATCGAGAAATGGGCGAGCATGGACGCCTTGAAGGCGCATGCCGCCACGCCGCACATGGCGGCGTATGCGGCGAAAACCAAGGACCTGATCGCGAGCCGGTCGATCCACATCCTCTCGCCGGTCCAGCCCTAAGCCGGCGGGGTCTCGCCCAGCGCCACCGGCGTGTAATCGGCTTTCGAGGGCACATCGGGCGCGATGTGCATCACGCCCTGGCCCAGGTCCATCACCACCGAGGCGACGGTTTCGATGCGGGCTTCGGGCGCGAACGATGGGTCCGGATTGCGGCAGATCGACAGGGTGCCGTCGGTTTCGTCGCGCAGCATGCGCTGCAGGTCGGCGGGCGAGAACTTGCCCCGGTGCGCGCCGGTGAGCGCGGTGATGCGCGCGAGCCGCGGTACGGTCGACAGGCTGGGCGCGAGCGAAGCCTGGTGCCGCGCCGCGGCCGGGGCGAGGAAATGATTGGTGTGGCACAGCGCCGCAGCGGCGCCGCGCACGACTTCCAGGCCGCGCGGCGAGAATTCCAGCGCCGCGGTGTCGCCCGAGGCATCGGCGCAGAGCACGTTGGACGAGGCGCCGAAGCTCAGCCTGGATGCGAACCCGATTGCGTCGGCCACGCTGTCACGCGCCAGCAGCGCGCGCAGCAGCGCGTGCACCGGCACGCCGGGATGGTTGCCGTCGTCGGAAGAGCGCAGGATGTTGAGGCAGACGCCGAAGCCGCGGCTGTTGAGGCCGATCTTGGCGAGCATGCCCGCCTCGGTCAGCGTGAGGCAGGACGCGCCGCTCGCGCAGCGCACGCGCAGCAGCACCAGCGCGGCGCGCTGCACGCCGAGCCAGTCCCAGTTCTGCGCCAGGAGCGTGGTGCCGGTGGTGCTCTCTCCCGGCTTGACCGCGACGGCGGTGCATTCTCCCCAATCCGGCACGCCCGCTTTCGCATTGGCGGCGGCGATCCGGTTCAGCTCGGGATGTGCTTCGCCGGGATAACTCGGCGGCAGGATTTCGGTGCGCGCATTGAGTGCGAGGATTTCATCGGCGTGCCGGCCTGCGCCCGCGGCAATGCCTTCGATCTCGGCCAGCAGCGCGGGATCCAGGCGGCCGATTACTTCGCGATAGGCCGCGCCCAGGCGCTGCGCTCCCTGCCAGTCGATGCCGCAGTAGGCGAACAGGCGCGCGTAGGTCGCGATCGAGCGCGCGATGCGCGCCCTGGCCTGCGCGCCGTGCTGCTGCCCGCGCTCGCGCGCGGAACCGGATAATTCAATCAGCGGAAACATGCGGCGGCCCCTGGTAATCGCCTGGCGCGAATAATACCCTGAGCACGACCATGCCCGCAGCACTGTTGATCGAACCCGGCCAGCCCGTTCGGGCTCGGACCGGGTCGCGTTCGACGATGCGCAGCCGTCCCGTTCGCGGCCAATCCGGCCGAAAAGCCGGCAACGTGGCAGAATCGCTTCCTTATGTCGGATACGAAACCCTGGGCCTTTGACGAATCCCTGCAGCCGCGCGAGGAGGAGCTGGGCTTCGATCTCGCGAAGGCGCTGGACGCGGTGGTGCTGCTGCGCGCCGAAGTGCCCGAGGATGCGTTCACCGCCGGCATCCTCGGCACCGAACGCATCGGCTACGGCGCGGTGATCCGCGCGGACGGCTTGGTGCTCACCATCGGCTACCTGATCACCGAGGCCGAGAACATCTGGCTGACGAGCAATGCCGGCACGGTCGTCGCCGGCCATGCGCTCGCCTACGACCAGGCTACCGGCTTCGGACTGGTGCAGCCGCTGGGCAATTTGCGCGCGCCGCTGCTCGAACGCGGCTCCGCCGCCCGGGTGGTCGCGGGCGACGAGGTGTATGTCATCGGCCACGGCGGGCGCTCGCATGCGCTCAAGGCGAGGGTGATCGCCCGGCGCGAGTTCGCCGGCTATTGGGAATACCTGATCGACGACGCCTTGTTTACCGCGCCGGCGCATCCGCAATGGGGCGGGGCGGCGCTGCTCGATGCAGAGGGCCGCCTGGTCGGCATCGGCTCGCTGCTGCTGGAGGAGACCGTGGGCGAGGAGTCGGAGCAGGGCAATATGTTCGTGCCCATCGACCTGATCGAGCCCATCCTCGACGATTTGCTCGCGCACGGGCGCGCCTCGGGCGCCGCGCGCCCCTGGCTGGGCATGTACACGCAGCAGGCCGAGGAACACCTGATCGTGGGCGGCCTCGCGCCGGGCGGACCGGCGGAGCGTGCCGGGGTGCAGGCGGGCGACCTGGTGCTCGGCGTGGCGGGCGAGCGCACCGCCAGCCTCGCCGATTTCCTGCGCAAGGTGTGGCAATTGGGCGGTCCGGGCGTCGAAGTTCCGCTGATGCTGGCGCGCCAAAGCGATGTGCTGCGCGTCAGCCTGCGCTCCGCCGACCGCAACGATTTCCTCAAGAAACCGCGGCTGCATTAAGAATAGGTAATCGCCTCGCGCCTGCCGTTCCGCTCCAGGTGCGGCACGCAATTGAAGCTGATCAGACGCATCGAGCGCGGGCTGAAGAAGATTTCACAGAATCCGGAGTTGCGAAACTGCAGGTTGAGTTCTATCGCGGTCTGCGCGGGCGCCTGCAGCAGGTCGGCGACGCTGCGTCCGATGGCGCCGCCCGAGCTCGCGGCCAGCACATTGGCGTCATCGGGCAGGTCGGCGCAGGCGGCGTGCATCGCCGCCGCGATGCGCTCGCCGAAGCCGCCCCAGGTTTCCGGCAGCGGCCCCGGCAGCTGGTCTGCCGACCAGGCGGCGAGCGCCGCCTTGATGGTGCGGTAGACCGAGCGCACGTCCCCCTGGGCGCGCGCCCGCGCCCATTCGTCGCCGAGGTAGGCCTTGTAGAGCGCTTCGCCCGAATATTCGTTCCAGCCCGGATGCTCTTCGGCGGCGAGGCCCGAGCCCATGGTTTCCAGGATCGCGCGCGCCGTGTCGCGCTGGCGCTCCAGCGTGCCGCAGACTGCGCGCGCGAACACCAGGCCGCGCTCGGCGAAATATTCACCCAGCCACACCGACTGCCGCCGGCCGAGTTCGCTCAGGCGGTCGTAGTTCTCGGCGGCGAAGGAGGCCTGGCCGTGACGGACGAGATAGAGGGTGGCCATGCGGGACGAAGGATGGGCGAATGTTCCGCGAGCTTGTCAGGTGCCGTAGCGCTGCAGCCCGTCCAGGTCGAGGACGGTGACCAGGCCGTAATCGACCTTGATCAGGCCGGCGCCCGCGAGCACCCGCAGCGCGCGGTTGACCCGCTGGCGCGAGGCGCCGGCGAGATAGCCGAGCTCTTCCTGCGAGATCTGGATGGTCGGCCGGGTGTCGGGGTAAAGGTGCGGATTGAACAGGCCCGCCAGAGCGCGCGCCACGCGCGCGTCCGGTTCGAGCAAACGGTCGTGCTCGACCATGCCGATGAATTGTCCCAGGCGCTCGTTCAACTGCTTCAGCAGGAAACGGTTGAACGGGATGCTTGTGTCCAGCAGCCAGCGGAACGTGGCCTCGGGCATGAGCGCGATGCGCGAGTCGCGCAGCGCCACGATGTCGTATTTGAACGGCCCGCCCTTGAGCACCGATCCTTCCCCGAACCAGCCCCCGGCGGGAATGCCCGCGAACGTGACCGACTTGCCCGCGGGCGAGAGGCTGTGGAGCTTGACCAGGCCGTCGATCACCCCGACCCAGGCGCTCGCCGGGTCGCCCTTGCGGCACACCGTGCTGCCGGAGGCGAACTCGCGCACGATGATGGTGCTGCGTATCCGCTCCAACTGCTCCGCGGACAAGTCACGCGTCCACGGGCTCAGGGCCAGCATGTCCTCCAGCAATCGCATTCCCCACCTGCCTCGTCAAATGTCAGCCGAATGACATTTTGCACGAAGTTTGTCCCGTATAGTTAGCCACCCGCGCCATAGCCGCCCACGCATGCGGGCGCAGGGCTTGCGGCGGGCAGATGCGTTTAGGCTACAATAAGGCAGAACACTCCCGGAAGTGGAGTGCAGGCGATAGGAGGAGGTTCCAATGTCGGGAAGGTCTCCGGATACGTTTCCGCTGTTGCTCAAGCAGCAGGCGGCCGAGCGCCCCGATCACCCGGCGGTGCGCGAGAAGGACCTCGGCATCTGGCAGAGCTGGACCTGGGGCCAGGTCAACGAGGAAGTGCGCGCGCTCGCCTGCGGGCTGGCCGAGCTCGGCTTCCAGCGCGGCGACAACCTCGCGATCATCGGCGACAACCGGCCGCGCCTGTATTGGGCCATGGCGGCGGCGCAGTGCCTCGGCGGCGTGCCCGTGCCCATGTACCAGGACGCGGTCGCGCAGGAAATGCTGTTCGTGCTGCAGGACGCCGAAATCAAGTTCGCCATCGTCGAGGACCAGGAGCAGGTGGACAAGCTGCTCGAAATCAAGCCGCAGTGCCCGCAGCTCGCCCACATCCTCTTTGACGAGCCGCGCGGGATGCGGCATTACGACCAGCCGTTCATGCATGACCTGGATCGGGTGCAGGAGTCGGGCCGCGCGCGCATGCGCAGCCAGGCGGACTTCATCGACGCCGAAATCGGCAAGGGCAGTCCCGACGACGTGGCGATCATGCTCTACACTTCGGGCACCACCGGCAAGCCCAAGGGCGTGTGCCTGACCCACGCCGGGTTCATCGTCGCCGCGAGGAGCGGCGTCGATTTCGACCGCCTCGACGCCAGGGATAATATCCTCTCCTACCTGCCGATGGCCTGGGTCGGCGATCACCTGTTCTCCTACGGCCAGGCGCTGGTCGCCGGCTTCACCATCAACTGCCCGGAATCGGGCGACACGGTGATGACCGACCTGCGCGAGATCGGGCCGACTTACTATTTCGCTCCACCGCGGGTGTTCGAGAACCTGCTGACGCAGGTGATGATCCGCATGGAGGACGCGAGCGCGCTCAAGCGCCGCATGTTCCATTACTTCATGGACGTGGCGCGCCGCTGCGGCTCGGAAATCCTCGATGGCAAGGCGGGCGTCGCCGCGGGCGACCGGCTGCGGTATGCGCTCGGCAACCTGTTCGTTTACGCGCCGCTGCGGAACGTGCTCGGCATGAGCCGCATCCGCGTCGCCTACACCGCCGGCGCGGCGATCGGCCCCGACCTGTTTCGTTTCTACCGCTCGATCGGCGTCAACCTGAAGCAGTTGTACGGCTCGACCGAGACCTGCGCGGCCGTGTGCCTGCAGCCCGACGGCGAGATCAAGTTCGACAGCGTGGGCAAGCCGATCCCCGGGGTGGAAGTCAAGATCTCCGACCAGCGCGAGGTGCTCGTACGCAGCAAGGGCATGCTCAAGGGCTACTACAAGCGCCCCGATGCGACCGCGGAGTCGATCGACGCCGAGGGTTACTTCCATACGGGCGACGCCGGTTTTTTCGACGAGGACGGTCACCTGAAGATCATCGACCGCGCCAAGGATGTCGGCAAGACGGCGAGCGGCGCGATCTACGCGCCCAATTACATCGAGAACAAGCTCAAGTTCTTCTCCCATATCAGGGAGGCGGTGGCCTTCGGCGACGGCCGCGAGATGGTCTGCGCCTTCATCAACATCGACATGGGCTCGGTCGGCAACTGGGCCGAGCGGCGCAACATCGCCTACTCCGGCTACACCGACCTGGCGCAGAAGCCGGAGGTGTACGACCTGATCTGCGAATGCGTGGAAAAAGCCAACGCCGAACTGTCACAGGACGCGATGCTCAGCGACTCGCAGGTGCACCGCTTCCTCATCCTGCACAAGGAGCTCGACCCGGACGACGACGAGCTCACGCGCACGCGCAAGGTGCGGCGCCGCTTCATCGCGGAAAAATACCAGGTGCTGATCGACGCGCTCTACTCGGGCAAGACCTCGCAGTTCATCGAGACCCTGGTCAAGTTCGAAGACGGGCGCCGGAGCAAGGTGGCGGCCGACCTGCAAATCCGCGATGCCAGGACATTCCCGGCAAGCGTGAAGAAGGCGGCGTAATCGAGGGCGGGCGCGGCAACACGGCGAAGAACGCATGCAAGATCGAAGCATATCGGAACGCTTGAGATTCCACGACGCCCTGGAGACGTTCGAGGTGGATTTCTCCGGCCTCACGTTCTCCGCCGCGGCCGAGGTCGATGCCTTCTATGACGAGATCGACCGGCAGTTGGCGGCGAGCGGCCGGCGCTGGTATTTCCTGGTGATCTATACCGGTTGCGTCATCGCGGCGGAAGCCTGGGAGCGTTTTGCCGCGCGCGGCAAGAGCTGCAACGTCAATCACGGCCTCGGCTCGGTGCGCGTCGGCGCGAGCGCGCAGACGCGCGACGCGATCCGCCAGGACGCGGGGCGCGCCTCGTTCCGCGCCAACATGTACGATACGCGCGATCAGGCGATGCAGGCGATCGCGGAGCTGCGCCGGAAAGGGAAAAGCCCGGGTGCGGCAGCCGAGGAGACCTTCCTGCGCATTGACGACGTCAGCCTGCGCTTCGGCGGCGTCAAGGCGATCACCGGCGTCAGCTTCGAGATCAAACGCGGCGAGATTTCATCGATCATCGGCCCCAACGGCGCCGGCAAGAGTTCCATGCTCAACGTCATCAACGGCGTCTATCACCCGCAGGAAGGCACCATCACCTTCCTCGGCAAGAAGCGCCACGACATGGACACTCACGAGGCGGCGGCGCAGGGCATCGCGCGCACCTTCCAGAACATCGCCTTGTTCAAGGGCATGAGCGTGCTCGACAACCTGATGACCGGGCGCAACCTCAAAATGAACTGCAATTTCCTGCAGCAGGCGATCTACTCGGGTCCGGCAAGGCGCGAGGAACTGGAGCATCGCAGGAAGATCGAGGAGGTCATCGACTTCCTCGAGATCGAGCACATCCGCAAGACCCCGGTCGGACGCCTGCCCTACGGCTTGCAGAAGCGCGTCGAACTCGGGCGCGCGCTGGCCGCCGAGCCCACGCTGCTCCTGCTCGACGAGCCGATGGCGGGGATGAACGTGGAGGAGAAGCAGGACATGTGCCGCTTCATCCTCGACGTCAACGACCAGTTCGGCACCACCATCCTGCTGATCGAGCACGACATGGGCGTGGTCATGGACATTTCCACCTACGTCGTGGTGCTGGACTACGGCAAGAAGATCGGCGAGGGCACGCCCGACGACGTGCGTTCCGACCCGGTTGTGATCCGCGCCTACCTGGGCGCCACCCACTAAAAGCCCGCCACCAAGGACGCAGCGCATGCAATTCTTCTTCGAAGTTCTCATCGGCGGGCTGCTCGCCGGCGTGATGTATTCGCTCGTGGCGCTGGGCTTCGTGCTGATCTACAAGGCGTCCGGCGTGTTCAATTTCGCGCAGGGGGCGATGGTGTTTTTCGCCGCGCTCACTTTTGTCTCGCTGGTGGAGCGCGGCTTCAGTATCTGGGTCGCTTTTCTGATCACCTTCGCCGCCATGGTGGTGATCGCCATCGCCACCGAGCGCGTGGTGCTGCGACCCCTGGTGAACCAGGCGCAGATCACCCTGTTCATGGCGACCATCGGCCTCACCTTCGTGCTCGAAGGGCTGTCGCAACTGTTCTGGGGCTCGCAGCCGCACGGACTGGAACTGGGCATCACCGACATGCCGTTCGAGTGGCTGTCCGAGAACACCGGCATGAACGTCAGCCAGTTCGACCTGTTCGCGGCGCTGGTGGCCGGGTTCCTGGTGGCTGGGCTGGCGCTGTTTTTCCAGAAGACGCGCATCGGCCGGGCGCTGCGCGCGGTGGCCGACGACCACCAGGCGGCGCTGGCGGTGGGCATCCCGCTGCAGCAGATCTGGGCGATCGTGTGGACGGTGGCCGGGTTCGTCGCGCTGGTGTCGGGCCTGTTGTGGGGCGCGCGCAACGGCGTGCAGTTCGCGCTCACCTTCACCGCGCTCAAGGCGCTGCCGGTGCTGATCCTCGGCGGCTTCGAGTCGGTCGCGGGCGCGATCGTCGGCGGGCTCATCATCGGCGCCTCGGAAAAACTGGCGGAGATTTACATTCCGCAGTTCCTGAACGGGCCGCTTTCCGATGCCTGGGGCGTCAGCGTCAATCTCGCCGGACTGGAAATCTGGTTTCCCTACGCGCTTGCGCTCGCCTTCCTGCTGATCCGGCCCGAGGGTCTGTTCGGCGAAAAGCATATTGATCGTGTGTAACGCGATCAGTATGCTTTCGGCGGAGGCTAACGTGAACGCAGTGAACGTTAAGCGAGCGACCGCGAGCGGCCGTAGCCACAAACACATTGACCGGGTATGACGATGACCCTATTCTCCTCACTTATTGGCGCCCGCTGACATGCTCTACCGCGACGCCGGGCAGTTCAAGGACACGTACTCCGCCGACCAGCAGATCTTTCCGATCCGCCAGGACCGCATCGGGGTTACCCTGGTGTTGCTGTTCGCCTTTCTGGTCGTGCCCGTCATCGGCGACCAGTACTGGCTCTCCGCCATCCTGATCCCGTTTCTGGTGTTCGCGCTGGCGGCGCTGGGCCTCAATATTCTTACCGGTTATGCCGGGCAGCTTTCGCTCGGCACGGCGGCGTTCATGGCGGTGGGGGCGTTCGCCGCTTACAATTTCGTGCTGCGCGTTCCCGACATGCCGTTTCTGGCGAGCTTCGCGCTCGCGGGCATCATGGCGGCGCTGGTGGGCATCGTGTTCGGCCTGCCGAGCCTGCGCATCAAGGGCTTCTATCTGGCGGTGGCGACGCTCGCGGCGCAGTTCTTCGTCGTGTGGGCGCTGACCAAGTTTGGCTGGTTCTCCAACTTCAGTTCCTCCGGCGTCATTTCGGCGCAGACCCTCGCCGTTTTCGGTTACCCCATAGACACGCCGGTGAAGAAATACCTGCTGGTGCTGGCGATCGTCGCGCTGATGGCGCTCGCCGCCAAGAACATGGTGCGCAGCTCGGTCGGCCGCGCCTGGATGGCGGTGCGCGACATGGACGTCGCCGCCGGCGTGATCGGCATCCGCCTGATGCACACCAAGCTGCTCGCCTTCGCCGTGAGCTCGTTCTATTGCGGCGTGGCCGGGGCCCTGTATACCTACTGCTATATCGGCACGGTCGAGCCCGAGGCGTTCAACATCGAACTTTCCTTCCGCGTGCTGTTCATGATCATCATCGGCGGCGTCGGCAGCATCCTCGGCTCTTTCCTCGGCGCGGCCTTCATCACACTGCTGCCGATTTTCCTCAATACTTACGCCGAGCCGCTGGCAAATGCGCTCGGGCTGCAATTGCCGCCGGGAATCGTGTCGAACCTGGAATTGATTATTTTCGGCGCGCTGATCATTTTCTTCCTGATCGTCGAGCCGCTCGGCCTCGCGCGCATGTGGCAGATCGCGAAGGAGAAGATGCGCCTGTGGCCATTCCCGCATTGAAGCGGAGCCGGCGAGCCGGCTGCGACGATTGCGGGAAAGCCGATGGCGGGAGTCGGGCCAGGGGGTGGTTTTGCGGCGAGCCGAACCGAACAAGCGTATATTGGGAAACGCGTGAATATCGAAGAAGCTGTTTTCAACCAACCGGAACATCCTGTGATGCCTGCAGGTGCTCATCAATGTGAGGAGGTTTTCATGAAAAACGGATTTCTGAAACGGGCGGCGCGGCCACTTGCCCTGGGTGCCGCGGCCGCGGTGCTGACGCTCGCCGCCGGCGGGGTCCTGGCGCAGGCCAAGGAGCAGTTCGTTCCGGCGAACGGTTACTGGGTAGGTCCGTACGCACCGGGCGGCTCGGGTTTCTTCGGCGGGATCATCGACTACTTCAAACTGCTGAACGCGCGCGACGGCGGCATCAACGGCGTCAAGCTGACCTGGGAGAAATGCGAAACGGAATATAACAACGCGCGCGGCGTTGAATGCTACGAGCGCAGCAAGAAGAAGGGGCCGACCGGCGCCACCGTGATTCACCCGCTTTCCACCGGGATCACCTATTCGCTGGTCGAGAAGGGGACTGCCGACAAGATTCCGCTGATCTCCATGGGTTACGGCCGCGCCGACGCCTCCGACGGGCGCGTCTTCCCCTATGTGTTCCCGCTGGTCACCAACTACTGGTCACAGAACACGGTCAAGATCAAGTACATCGGCCAGAAGGAAGGCGGGATGGACAAGCTGAAGGGCAAGAAGCTCGTGAACATCTATCACGACTCGGCCTACGGCAAGGAGACCATTCCGGTTCTGGACGCACAGGCGAAGAAATACGGCTTCCAGGTCACCCATATCGCCGTGCCGCACCCGGGCAACGAGCAGCAGGCGCAATGGCTGCAGGTGCGCCAGATCAAGCCCGACTGGGTGATCCTGCGCGGCTGGGGCGTGATGAACCCGGTGGCACTGAAAGCGGCGGCCAAGATTGGCTTCCCGCGCAACAAGATCGTCGGCGTGTGGTGGTCGGGTGCGGAGGAGGACGTGATTCCCGCGGGCGATGCGGCGAAAGGCTATATTGCCGCCGCGTTCAATCTGCCCGGCACCAGTTTCCCGGTGATGAAAGAGATTCTGAAGAACGTCTATGACAAGAGCCAGGGCGAGATGGACGACAAGTCGCGCATCGGCTCGATTTATCACACCCGCGGCGTCGTCGCCGGCATCATCACGGCCGAGGCGATCCGCACTGCGCAGGAGCACTTCGCCAAGGGCAAGCCGATCACTGGCGAGCAGATGCAGTGGGGCATCGAGCATTTGAACCTGAGCGACGCGAAACTGAAGCAGCTCGGGGCAACCGGCCTGATGCAGGCGCTGAAGGTGTCCTGTTTCGACCATGAAGGCGGCGGCGCGGTCAAGTTCGTCCAGTGGGACGGAAAAGCCTGGAAGGTGATCAGCGACTGGATCGCCTCCGACCAGGCTATCGTGCGCCCGATGATCGAGGAGTCCGCGGCCAAGTATGCCAAGGAAAAAGGCATCACCCCGCGCGACTGCAAGAAAGAGAGCTGAAATCCCGCCGCGCGGTCGCGTCCATCGGTGCTGTCGGCCGATGCGCCGCGACGGCGCGGCGAGAGCCTTGACCAAGCCGCTTTGCTGAGGCGGCTTGTGCGCAGGCCCTTTCCGCAACTCTGAACCCGCGCACTGGACTTCTATGAGCCAAGCCGCCGCCGCAGCGAATCCGCAAGCCGAGACCAAGGCCTACCTGTCGGTCAACAATGTCGAGGTCATTTACGACCACGTCATCCTGGTGCTGAAAGGCGTGTCGCTCGAAGTCGAGCGCGGCAAGATCGTCGCGCTGCTGGGCGCCAACGGCGCCGGCAAGACCACCACGCTCAAAGCCATCTCCAATTTGCTGCGCGCCGAGCGCGGCGACGTGACCAAGGGAAGCATCGAATTCAACGGCGAGCGCATCGACCGGCTCACGCCGGCGGAGCTGGTGCGCCGCGGCGTGTGCCAGGTGATGGAAGGACGGCACTGTTTCCAGCACCTCACCATCGAGGAGAACCTGCTCACCGGCGCGTTCAGCCGCAAGGTGGGTCGCGCCGATCTGAAGAACGACCTGGAAAAGGTGTACGCGTATTTCCCGCGCCTGAAGGATCGCCGCGGCAGCCAGTCCGGCTATACCTCCGGCGGCGAGCAGCAGATGACGGCGGTGGGACGGGCGCTGATGGCGCAGCCCAAGATGATCCTGCTCGACGAGCCCTCGATGGGCCTTGCGCCGCAGATCGTCGAGGAAATTTTCGAGATCGTGAAAAGCCTCAACCAGAAGGAAGGGGTGAGTTTCCTGCTCGCCGAGCAGAACACCATGGTGGCGCTGCGCTACGCCGACTATGGCTATATCCTCGAAAACGGCCGCGTGGTGATGGACGGGATCGCGAACGAGCTCGCCACCAACGAGGACGTGAAAGAATTCTATCTCGGGCTGTCGAGCGCCGGCCGCAAGAGTTTCCGCGACTCGAAGCACTACCGCCGGCGCAAGCGCTGGCTGGCCTGATGCACCTCTGGTTCACGCGGCTTTTCACGGACACCGTTCCCCGCCCCGGATGCGCCTGCGTCGCCCTTATCCCGCTCTGATTCCCAGTATCGCCCGCTTCCCTTGCGCCCCGTGCGCCTAATCCGATTTCACTTTCAAGAAAATGACTGAATACTTCGATACCCGCGAAACCCGCGGTGCGGCCGAACGCGAAAAAGCGCTGCTGGCTGCGCTGCCGGCCCAGATCGCCCATGCGCAGAAAAATGCACCTGGTTTTTCCCGTATCCTCGCCTTGGTGGATGCCAGGGCCGTCAACTCGCGCGCGGCGCTCGCGCGGCTTCCGGTCACGCGCAAGTCCGATCTGAGCGAACTGCAGAAGCAGCAACCGCCGCTGGGGGGGCTGAACGCGACGCCCTTGAACAAGCTGGCGAAGATCTTCGTTTCGCCGGGGCCGGTTTACGAGCCGCAGGGGGCGTCCGCGAACTGGTGGCGCTCGGCGCGCGCGCTGTTCGCCGCCGGCTTTCGTTCGGGCGACCTGGTGATCAACACCTTCGCTTATCATTTCACGCCCGCGGGTTCGATGCTCGAGTCGGGCGCGCTCGCGCTCGGTTGCACCGTGGTTCCGACGGGAACCGGTCAGACTGAAATGCAGGTCTCGACCATTGCCGATTTGCGCATCAGCGCTTTCATCGGCACGCCGTCGTTTCTGAAACTGATCGTGGACAAGGCCGACGAGATGAAAGCCGACATCGGCTGCCTGAAAAAAGCCATGGTCGGGGGCGAATACCTGCCGCCCGCGCTGCGCAAGTCCCTGGGCCAACGCGGCATCCGGGTGATGCAGTCCTACGCCACGGCCGACCTGGGCCTGCTCGCCTACGAATCGGCGCTGCCGGACGGGTCGATCACCGAGGGCATGATCCTCGACGAAGACCTGGTGCTCGAAATCGTGCGTCCGGGCACCGGCGACCCGGTCGCGGCGGGGGAGGTCGGCGAAGTGGTGATCACCACCTTCAATCCGGACTATCCCCTGATCCGCTTCGGCACCGGCGATCTTTCCGCGGTGCTCCCGGGCGCGAGCCCCTGCGGCCGCAGCAATGCGCGCATCAAGGGCTGGATGGGGCGCGCCGACCAGACCACCAAGGTGCGCGGCATGTTCGTCACGCCGAAGCAGATGAGCGAGATCGTGCGGCGGCACCCGGAAGTCGTCAAGGCGCGCCTGGTGATCGCAGGGGCAACCGGCAACGACAGCATGACGCTGCGCTGCGAGGCAGGGAACCAGAGCGCAGCGCTGAGCGCGGCGCTGGTCGCCTCGATCCGCGAGGTGACCAAGCTGCGCGGCGACATCGAATTCGTGGCCGCGGGCAGCCTGCCCAACGACGGCAAGGTCATCGACGATACGCGCAAGTACGATTGACGACAGACAATAAACGACAGACGATTGACGCCGGCGCAAGCCCTACGCGACGATGAACTACAAGACGCTGCGCTACGAAAAGCGGGGCCGCATCGCCCGCATCACGCTGAACCGCCCGCGGCGGCTGAACGCCATCAGCACCGCCATGCCGCGCGAAATCCGCCTCGCGGTGGAGGCGGCCAATGCCGACGACGGCGTGCACGTGATCGTGCTCGCGGGGGCGGGCCGCGCGTTCTGCGCCGGTTACGATCTCAAGGATTTCGCCGAGAAGAAGGGCAAGAACTCCTATACCCAGGACATGCCCTGGGACCCGATGATCGATTACCGCGGCATGAAGGCCAATACCGACGATTTTTTCTCGCTCTGGCGCAGCTACAAGCCCACCATCTGCAAGGTGCACGGCTACGCGGTCGCGGGCGGCAGTGACATCGCCCTGTGCGCCGACATCGTCATCATGGCCGAGGATGCGAAAATCGGCTACATGCCCGCGCGCGTCTGGGGCTGCCCGACGACCGCCATGTGGGTGTTTCGCCTCGGCGCGGAAAAGGCCAAGCGCCTGCTGCTGACCGGCGACACCATCGACGGCAGGACCGCGAAAGAATGGGGACTGGTGCACGACGCCGTGCCCGCGGGCGAGCTCGACGCGGTGGTGGAGGCCCTGGCGCAGCGCATGGCCGGCGTGCCGAAGAACCAGCTGATGATGCAAAAGCTGATGATCAACCAGGCCTACGAGAACATGGGCCTGGCGACGACGCAGATGTTTGCCACCCTGTTCGACGGCATCACGCGCCACTCTCCCGAGGGCCTGTGGTTCAAGGACTACGCGGAACAACAGGGCTTCCATAAAGCGGTGCAGTGGCGCGACAGCGGCAAGCCGATCCCGCGCGGCAGGAAAGGCGCGTAGCGCGCATGCGGCGGCGCGCAAGGCCGGCGTCGCCGAGCGCGCGCAGTTCTTCGCGCGCGACCTGTTCGAGACCGACATCCGCGAGGCGTCGGTGCTCACCATGTACCTGTTGTCCAGCGTCAACCTGGCGCTGCGCCCGCGCCTGCTGGCGCAGTTGAAACCCGGCACCCGCGTGGTTTCGCACGACTGGGACATGGGCGAGTGGCGGCCCGACGCCAGTGCCGTGCTGGAAGGATTGGCCAAGCCGGTCATGCCGATACGGGCGAGTACCGTCTATCTCTGGATCGTGCCCTCCAGGGTTGCCGGGTCCTGGCGGGTGCAGCTCGAAGGCGCTGCCGAGGAGGCGGCGCTGGAGATCGAGTTCACCCAGCGCTTTCAGGACATTTCCGGCATCGCCCGGCGCACGCAGGGACGGACTTTGCTGCAAAGCGCCCATTTGCGCGGGGCCGAAATCCGCTTTGCCGCGATCGACGAAACCCGCCGCCCGTCCGAACCCCTGCACTTTTTCGGCAGGGTGTTCGGCGATTCGATGGAAGGCACCACCGCCGGCGGCCGGCGCTGGCGCGCACAGCGAAAAGCGAATCAGGGCTGACGCGCAAAGCCGCAGGAGGCGGCGATGCGTTCGAATTTCGATCTGGAGGATCCGCGCGTCGAAGCGCAGTTCGCCGCGCTGCCTACGCCGCGAGCAGCCAGCCGCCCTCGAGCTTCAGGGCGCCGGCGCGCGCGAGGTCGCGCACCAGATATTCGCTCAGCTCGCCCTCGGACAAACGCAGGAACCTCCGGTTGACGTCGCCGTAGATCGGCCGGTCGGCAAGGAACTGCGGCAAATCCGCTTGTGCGATCCGTCCGTGGATCATGAGCGAAAAACTCAGCATCACCTTGAGCGCGTGGCGGGCGAGTTTGGCGGGCTCGCGCTCGTAGGCGTCCAGCCGCTGAAATGCGGTTTCGAGCGAGTGTCCGACTTCGCCGAAGGGCGCGCCGTGGCCCGGGATGACCGTGTCGATGGGCAGGCGCGCGATCGCGTCGAGGGTCGCGCGCGTGGCTTTGAAGCCGCCCGCCTGCCCGAACAGCTCGGGGAAGATCAGGCCGAAGCCGTTCTCCCACAGCGCGTCGCCCGAAATCAGGATGCGCGCCGCAGGGGAATGGAACATGAGCGCGTGCATGTCGTGGCCGGGCGCCGCCAGCGCCTCCCATTCCAGGCCGCCGAGCTGCAGGCTGTCGCCGGCGGCGATGGTGTCGTCGCAGCTGAAGCGTTCGGCGCTCTGCCCGGTGTGGCTGAGCATCATCGCCTGCTGGTCCCAGGCGGCGATGGCGCGCGCTTCGCCTGCCGGGACGCTGATGCGGCAGCCGTGGGCGCGCTGCACCGCGGCGTTGCCGCCCATGTGGTCGGAGTGGCAATGCGTGTTGATCAGCCGGGTCAGGGGCTTGCCGCCCAGGGCGCGCTGCAGCAAGGCGAGGGTCTGCGCGGCGTGCGCGTGATAGCCGCTGTCGATCAGCGTGCAGGCGTCGCCGTCGTCGATCAGTATGTTGTTGCTGGACAGCCAGCCGCGTTCCAGCACCCGGATTTGCGGCGGCAGATTCAAAGCGTCTGTTTTCGCGCGGGGAGTTGCGCCAGCACGGCGCGTTTTTCCGCCAGGCTGTATTCCGGCCAGGAGGCGATCTCGTCCAGGCTGCGCCGGCAGCCTTCGCAGTAGACGCTGGCGGCATCCATGCGGCAGACATCGACGCAGGGGGAGGCGACTTCCCCGTCGTGCCTGATCAAAACAAGCTGAGTCATGATTTCTTCACCGCCATCGCGCGCGCGACTTTCGAATTCGGCTCGCGTCCGAGTTGCGCGCAGATGTAGCGTCCGGCTTCGAACACCCGATCGAGGTCGACGCCGGTGTGTATCCCCAGGCCGTTCAACAGATACACCACGTCTTCGGTGGCGACATTGCCCGAGGCACCCTTGGCATAGGGGCAGCCGCCCAGACCGGCGACCGAACTGTCGATGGTGGCCACGCCCAGTTCCAGCGCCGCGTAGAGGTTGGCCAGCGCCTGGCCGTAGGTGTCGTGGAAATGCGCGGCGAGCCTTTCCATCGGCACCGCCTTCGCCACCGCGGTCAGCATCGCCTGGATACTGCCCGGCGTGCCCACGCCTATGGTATCGCCCAGGGATATCTCATAGCAGCCCATGCGGTGGAGCGCTGCCGCGACTGCGGCCGCCGCCGCGGGCTCGACCGCGCCCTGATAGGGACAGCCGGCGACGCAGGAGACGTAGGCGCGCACGGCGAGGCCGTGCTGCTTCGCCGCCCGCACCACCGGCTCGAAGCGCGCCAGGCTCTCGGCGATGGAACAGTTGATGTTCTTCTGGCTGAAGGCTTCGGATGCGGCGGCGAATACGGCGATCTCCCCGGCGCCCGCGGCGAGCGCCGCCTCGAAGCCTTTGATGTTCGGCACCAGCACCGGATAGGCAACGCCTTGTTTCCTGCGGATGCCGGCCATGACTTCGGCGTTGTCCGCCATTTGCGGCACCCACTTTGGCGAAACGAAGGCGGTGGCCTCGATCGCCGGCAGGCCGGCGTCGGCGAGGCGGTGGATCAGTTCGATCTTGACCGCAGCCGGCACCACCCCGGCCTCGTTCTGCAGGCCGTCGCGCGGGCCGACTTCGACGATGCGTACTTTCTTCGGAAGCGCCACGTCCCGGCCCGACGCTAGTCTTTATCCAGCTCGAAGCCGAGCAGCTCGGCGCCTTCGGCCACCTGCTCGCCGACCCGGTAATGGATTTCCTTGACCGTGCCCCGCCCCGGCGCAATGATGGTGTGCTCCATTTTCATCGCTTCCAGGATGACCAGCGGCGTGCCTTTCCCGACCTTGGCCCCGGTCTTGGTCAACACGGCGATGATCTTGCCCGGCATCGGCGCGGCGAGGTTGCCGCCGTGCGCGTCGGTCTCGATTTCATGCAGGGCCGGATCATGCAGCTCCAGCCGGTAGCGGGTGCCGCGAAAGAACACATCCAGCACCGGCCCCGACTGCACCACCTGCGCGCGCAGCACCAGGTTTTCCAGCCAGGCGGTGAGGCTGCCATCGGGCTGCCAGGCGCCGGTGAGGGTACGCCGGCCGCCGGGAAGTTCGAGTTCGAAGCGGCCGGGACGGTAATGCGCGGTCACCGCCTGCTCGCGTTCCCCCTGCCGGAATACCAGAACGTGATGGTTGTCCTGGTTCAGGCGCCAGCCGTCGTACGCGCCCCAGGGCGAGCAGGGGTCGCCGGAAGCCGCGGCGCGCTCTTTCGCCCCGCGCTCGATCGACAGCAATTCCGCCAGTGCCGCGAGCGCGAGCACCTCGTCGCCCGCGGCCGGCGGCGCGTGCATGAGCTGCGCGCGATTGCGCGCGATCAGGCCGGTATCCAGATCCGCGCTCGCGAACGCCCCGCAGTCGACGAGCCGCGCGAGGAATTCCGCATTGGTGGTCACGCCGACGACCTGGAACTGTTCCAGCGCGCCGCGCATGCGCGCGAGCGCCGCAGGCCGGTCCGCATCCCAGACGATCAGCTTGGCGATCATCGGGTCGTAATAGGGCGTGATGACATCGCCCGCGCGCACGCCGGTGTCGATGCGCACATGGCGCGATTCCGCCGGGGCGGAAAGGTGGGTGATGCGCCCGGTCGAAGGCAGGAAGTTCCTCGCCGGATCCTCCGCATAGATGCGCGCTTCCAGCGCGTGGCCGCTGATGGCGAGTTCATCCTGCGAGCGCGGCAGCGCCTCGCCGCAGGCCACGCGCAGCTGCCATTCCACCAGGTCGAGGCCGGTGATCATTTCGGTCACCGGGTGTTCGACCTGCAGCCGGGTGTTCATTTCCATGAAATAGAAAGTTCCCGCGTCCTTGCCATCTCCCGGCTCGGCGATGAACTCCACCGTGCCGGCGCCGACGTAGCCGATCGCCCTGGCCGCGGCGACCGCCGCCTCGCCCATGCTGTAGCGCCGCGCCTGGGTCATGCCGGGCGCCGGCGCTTCTTCCAGCACTTTCTGGTGGCGCCGCTGGACCGAACAATCGCGCTCGAACAGGTACAGCGCGTCGCCCCGGGTATCGGCGAACACCTGGATCTCGATATGGCGGGGGCGCGTCAGGTATTTTTCCAGCAGCACGCGCGCGTCGCCGAAACTGGCCTTGGATTCGCGCTGGCAGGAAGCGAGCGCGGCGGCAAAATCCGCCGCTTTGTCGACGATGCGCATGCCCTTGCCGCCGCCGCCGGCCGAGGCCTTGATCAGCACCGGATAGCCGATCCTGTCCGCCTCGTGTTGCAGCAGCGCCGCGTCCTGCGCGTCGCCATGATAGCCGGGTACCAGCGGCACGCCGGCGCGGCCCATGATGTCCTTGGCCGCGCTTTTGCTGCCCATGGCACGGATCGCGGCGGGCGGCGGCCCGATGAACACCAGGCCGGATTTGGCGCAGGCCTCGGCGAAGTCCGCGTTCTCGGAGAGAAAGCCATAGCCGGGGTGAACGGCCTCGGCGGCGGATTGCCGCGCCGCTTCGAGGATCCGGTCGCCGCGCAGGTAGCTTTCCGCGGCCGCGGCCGGGCCGATGCTATACGCCTCGTCGGCGAGGGCGACGTGGCGCGCGCCGGCGTCGGGCTCGGAATACACGGCCACGCATTTCACGCCCAGGCGGCGCGCCGTCTTGATCACCCGGCAGGCGATTTCGCCTCTGTTTGCAATCAGGATTTTTTTGAACATCTTCTTGCCACGAGAGTCATGTAAGACTTTGCGCGCTATCGCGCGCCTAGCGTGTTTTTGGTACGGATGAACAGCGCATTCGTACCAAAAACACGGTTATGAATGAAAACCGGAACAGCGCAGCGGGTTACATAAGATCGTCGCACGTAAAAGAAATCCCGCTTCAACGCTTGCTCGCTTTGGGCTTCTTTGCTGTTGCGCCCTTGGCGATCTGCTCTTCGGTCCACGCGGGCCTGCGTTTTTCCAGGAACGAGCGGATGCCTTCCTTGCCGTCCGCGGAAGTGCGCGCGGCGGCGATGCGCGCGACGGTGTCCGCGATCATTTTCGCGTCGATCGGCGCCCGCGTCACCGCGCGGATCAGTTCCTTGCTCGCGGCGATCGCGGCGGGGCTCGCCGTGAGCAAATGACCGAGCAGGGCGTTGACGTTGGCGTCGAGTTCCGCCGTGGGGACGATGTCGTGGATCAGGCCGATGCGAAACGCCTCGGCCGCGGTGAAACGTTCGGCGCTGAGGAAATAGCGCCGCGCCTGGCGTTCGCCCACGGCGGCGACCACGTAGGGGCTGATGGTGGACGCAGTCAGCCCGAGTTTGACTTCGGACAGGCAGAACTCGGCGTCCAGCGCCGCGATCGCGATGTCGCAGGCGGCGAGCAGGCCCATGCCCCCGGCAAAGGCCGCGCCGTGCACGCGGGCGACGGTCGGCTTTTTCATCATGTAGATGGTGTTGAGCATCGCGGCCAGCGCGGTGGCGTCGGCAAGGTTCTCCTTGAGGCTGAAACCGGACATTTTTTTCATCCAGTTCAGGTCGGCGCCGGCGCAGAAGGCCGGCCCCTGCCCGGCCAGCACCACGGCACGCAGGCTCTTGTCCGCATCGGCGGCTTCGAACGCCTGCGTCAACTCGGCGATCATGGTTTCGTTGAAGGCATTGCGCACCTCGGGGCGATTCATCCAGATCACGCAGACGCCGTGTTGTGCCGCGATTTTCAGGGTTTTGTACTTCATCGCTTCATCCTCGTTTCATCCGGTAAAAGCTTGCCCGTGGTGTGCTTCGCGTGCGGCCGCTACATCCTGAACACGCCGAAGCGCGTGCTTTCGATCGGCGCGTTGAGCGCGGCCGAAAGCGCCAGTCCGAGCACGCGCCGGGTATCCTCCGGCGCGATTACGCCGTCGTCCCACAGCCGCGCGCTGGCGTAGTAGGGGTGGCCGTTGCGGTCGTATTGCTCGAGGATCGGCTGCCTGAACGCCGCCTCCTCCTCCTTGCTCCAGGCGCCGCCCCGCGCCTCGATGCCGTCGCGCTTGACCGTGGCGAGCACCGAGGCCGCCTGCGCGCCGCCCATGACCGACACGCGCGCGTTCGGCCACATCCACAGGAAGCGGGGCGAATAGGCGCGCCCGCACATGCCGTAGTTTCCGGCGCCGTAGCTGCCGCCGATGATCAGCGTGAACTTGGGCACGCGCGCGCAGGACACGGCGGTGACCATCTTGGCGCCGTCGCGGGCGATGCCGCTGTTTTCGTATTTCTTGCCCACCATGAAACCGGTGATGTTCTGCAGGAACAGCAGCGGTATGCCGCGCTGCGAGCACAGCTCGATGAAATGCGCGGCTTTCAGCGCGGATTCGGAAAACAGGATGCCGTTGTTGGCGACGATGCCGATCGGATAGCCGTAGACGTGGGCGAAGCCGGTCACCAGCGTGGGGCCGTAGTTCTGCTTGAATTCGTCCAGTTCGCTCGCATCGACGAAGCGCGCGATGATCTCGCGCACGTCGTAGGGCTTGCGCGTGTCGGCGGGGATGACGCCGCGCAGTTCTTCGGTCGGGTACAGGGGCTCGCGCGGCTCGCGCAGCACCGTGCTCACGCGTTTCACGCGGTTGAGGTTGGCGACGATGGTGCGCGCAATCGCGAGGGCGTGCGCATCGTTCAGCGCGTAATGGTCGGCGACGCCGGACATGCGCGTGTGCACCTCGGCGCCGCCCAGTTCCTCGGGCGTGACGATCTCGCCGGTGGCGGCCTTCACCAGCGGCGGGCCGCCGAGAAAAATCGTGCCCTGACCCTTGACGATGACCGCTTCGTCGGACATCGCCGGAACATAGGCGCCGCCGGCGGTGCACGAGCCCATCACCACCGCGATCTGCGGGATGCCCGCGGCCGACATATTCGCCTGGTTGTAGAAAATGCGGCCGAAGTGCTCGCGATCGGGAAACACCTCTTCCCAGGTGGGCAGGTTGGCTCCGCCCGAATCGACGAGGTAGATGCAGGGCAGGTTGTTCTGCGCCGCGATTTCCTGCGCGCGCAAATGCTTCTTCACCGTCATCGGAAAATAGGTGCCGCCCTTCACCGTCGCATCGTTGACGATGATCATGCATTCCTGTCCGAGGACGCGGCCGATGCCGGTGATGATGCCGGCGCAGGGCGCTTCGTTGTCGTACATGCCCAGCGCCGCGAGCTGCGACAGTTCCAGAAACGGCGCGCCCGCGTCGAGCAGGGTGCGCACGCGCTCGCGCGGCAAGAGCTTCCCCCGGGCGATGTGCTTGGCGCGCGCGGCCTCGCCCCCGCCCAGCGCGACCTGGTCGATCTTGGCGCGCAGATCCGCGACCAGCGCCGACATCGCCCCGGCATTGGTGCGGAATTCGGCGGAGCGCGCGTTGAGGCTGGTTTTCAGTGTGCTCATGACGGACGGCGGGAAGAAGAGGATGGACGCGTTTGTGGCGGGCCGGGGTCGCGTGCCCGAAGGAGGCATTATAGCAATCGCCGGGCGCCCGACGGTGGCGAAACCGGGCACGGCCGGGAAGCGCTTGTCCCGCTCGCGTAAGGCCACTCATTTTTTATCCAAACGCTCGTTCCGGAGCGGGCGATAGCCGAGCTGCGCGTTGCCTTTCGACCGAATCGTCAAACTGGACGGCAACGGCAATGGCCACGTGACTCGGCATTCCGGGCGGCCGCCATCCCCGCCAGCTTGATCATCAGCAGGGCTTGCCTTCCTGACTTTCGGAAACACATGGCGGCAACGCAATCCCTGCGCCCTCGATCCCTATGTTTATCGTCGGAGCAATGAAGGCGTCGCGGGTGCGGTCGAATTCACGATCAACGCGCTGCCTCGCCGGATCCGGATTGCCCTGCGTCGCCTCAGTGGGCTGGGCGACGTTTGCGCGGCTGCCACCAGCTTCAAGTGCGGTCGGTTGGCTTGGAGGCTGATTTTGGCGGGAAGCGCCGCTACCGAGCGGCGCGACGCTCTGCGGATATGCGGACGACACGAACACCAATGCGACAACGCCAAAGCATATCGTTCCCGGCAGCATATTGCACCCCCACGCAATGAGTGGCGCATCAAAGTCTAGGCAATCGCCCCACTGTTGCAATACTACTACACTCGCCGCAGCGTCCCGGGGTCCACGTTGACGAACCGGGCCGGTCCCCGCACAATCGCTGCATACCCGCATTCTGCCCTCTTTGGAAATGAACTCCCCGACCGTGAGCTATAACTCCATTTACCGCGCCGGCCTGTTCGCCGGCCAGATGGTCATCGTCACCGGCGGCGGCTCCGGCATCGGGCGCTGCACCGCGCACGAACTGGCGAGCCTGGGCGCGGTCGTGGCGCTGATCGGCCGCACGCGCGAAAAGCTCGATGGCGTCTGCGCTGAAATCGCGCAGTCGGGCGGCAGGGCGAGCGCGCGCGTATGCGACATACGCGAAGAAGAAGCGGTCAAGCGCACGATCGGCGAAATACTGGCTTCGCATGGCAGGATCGACGGACTGGTCAACAACGCCGGCGGCCAGTTTCCGGCGCCGCTCGCGAGCATCTCCGCCAAGGGCTGGGAGACGGTGGTGCGCAACAATCTCACCGGCGGCTTCCTGATGGCGCGCGAGTGCTACACGCAGTGGATGGCCGGGCACGCGGCCGGCTGCGCCATCGTCAACATCATCGCCGACATGTGGATGGGCATGCCGGGCATGGGCCATTCCGGCGCGGCGCGCGCGGGCATGCTCAATTTCACCGAGACCGCGGCGCTCGAATGGGCGCCGGTGAGAGTCAACGCCGTCGCGCCGGGCTGGATCGCCTCCAGCGGCATGGACCACTACGGGCCGGAGATGCGCGCGCGCATCCGCGGCCTGCACCGGCACGTGCCGCTCGGCCGGCTGGGCACGGAATCGGAGGTGTCGGCGGCGATCGTATTCCTGCTCTCGCCGGCGGCGGCCTTCGTCTCCGGCGCCTGCCTGCGCGTTGACGGCGCCGTGCCCAACGCGCGGCGCTCCTCGCCCCTGGCCGGCGCGGGCGCGAATGAGCCGTTCAACGCTTTCCCGCTGGCGCAAAAGCCCAGGGTGCTGGACGAGGACGGCTGAGCCGCGCCACGAGGATAGCGAGGATATCGCCCTGAACCCCTCCGACCACCGCTACTACACCGAGGCGCACCGCCAATTTCGCGACGCGCTCGGCCGTTTCGTGCGCGCCGAGATCATGCCGCAGGTGGAAGCCTGGGAGGAGGCGGGGGCGTTTCCGCGCGAGCTCTACCGCAAGGCCGCCGCCGTCGGCTTGCTCGGCATCGGGTTTCCTGAGGAATACGGCGGCACGCCCGCCGACGTGTTCTACCACCTGGTCGCGCTGGAGGAACTCACCCGCGCGGGCAGCGGCGGCCTGATCGCGAGCCTTTTGTCGCATGGCATCGGCGCCCCGCCGATCCTGCGCTTCGGCAGCGCGGCGTTGAAGCGGCGCGTGCTGCCGGAAATCCTGGCGGGGGAGAAAATCAGCGCGCTGGCGATCACCGAGCCCTCCGGCGGCTCGGATGTGGCCGGCCTGCTCACCAGCGCACGCCTCGACGGTGGCGAATACGTGGTCAAGGGCTCGAAAATGTTCATCACCTCGGGGATGCGCGCCGATTACTACACCGTGGCCGTGCGCACCGGCGGCCCGGGCGCGGCCGGGGTGTCGCTGCTGCTGATCGAGCGCGACCGCCCGGGGTTCACGCGCGCGCCGCTGAAGAAAATGGGCTGGTGGGCGTCGGACACCGCGGCCCTGTATTTCGACGCGGTGCGCGTGCCGGCGGCGAATCTCATCGGCGAAGAAGGGCAGGGATTCAAGGCCATCATGTCCAATTTCAACATGGAGCGCCTGACCATGTCGGCCATCGCCTGCGGTTTCGCCCGGGTATGCCTGGACGACGCGCTTGCGTGGGCGCGCGAGCGCCGCACCTTCGGCGAGCCCCTGATCGAACGCCAGGTGATCCGGCATAAGCTCGCGGACATGCAGATGCGCATCGAGGCGGCGCGCGCCCTGCTCGAGGACCTGGCCTGGCGCGTAGAGCAGGGCGAACGGCCGGTGGCGCAACTGGCGCTGCTGAAGAACTTCGCCACCCAGACCATGCAGTTCTGCGCCGACCAGGCGGTGCAGATCCTGGGCGGCGCCGGTTTCATGCGCGGCACCCGGCCGGAGCGCATTTACCGCGAGGTCAAGGTGATGATGATCGGCGGCGGCACGGAGGAGATCATGAAGGATCTGGCCGCGCGGCAGCTGGGTTGGTAAGGAACGGCAACTATTGCCGGTCACTGCGCGAGAGCCACGGCGCATGGGCTGTGCGTCGTCCCGGCTTCATGGGGAAGATGGAAGAAGCCGCAAGGCGCTCAACCAAGCCGAAGAGCTTCGTCTCGTGGCCGACTACAAGGGCAATCTCATCGAGAATGGCGACGCTGCGCAAGCAGTGCGGCAGGCGCAGACGTTCGTCCGAGAGATGCAGAGTACGTTCTTGGCGAATTGAGAAAAGAAACTGCGGCACGAAGAACTGGTCGTAGCTAGCCTCGTAATGCCGAGGCGGTAATTACGGCGGACAATCGGGCCTCGTTACTGTTTGCACTGCCCGTTTTCGCGCAGTGCAATGCGAAGCTTGCGACCCAACGCATCCCGCACTCTTTGGTCTGCAAGACCAGCCTGCCATTGCGAAACCGTGGTCTGTCCCCTGTTTTCTCCCCTGTTTTCCTGTTTTCCGCGCCTGGGCAGGTTTAGCCGACTGGCGAAGGCATGCCCAGTTCCCGACCCAGGCGCCCAATGACTTTCCTCAATACCGCTCCGGACACGCGGCCCAGTGCCGAGGCGTCGGAGGCTTCGATCGTGGCGAGCTTGGCAGTGCGAATCACCGAAGGCACAGGAAGACCGGCGGCGCCGATATCGCTCACCGGAACGTCCCCCGGCCAACCCCTGTTTTCCGCACTGGTAATCATCACGACCCACAGCAATCCGTGCCTGTCTTCGATTTCGCCGACCGAAGCAACCAGGGCCGGACGCGACTGCCGTGTCGGCCGATCCGTATACGGAAACGGCACCTTGATCACGTCTCCCTGCTTAAAGTTTGCCATAGGCCCTGGTGTCCGCTTCGGAACTCCATTCGCTGAACGTGCGGAACGGATCGTCCGTCTTTCCGCTGCGGCTGGATTTGGTGATGATCACCCGCTGCTCGTCGATCTCGTAAATCAGCTCGTCGCCCGGCAGCAGACGCAGCGCGGCGCGTACCGGCTGCGGAATCGTGGTCTGCGCCTTGGTCGTCAGCTTGCTGGTAATCATGATGGCCTCGATTCGGAAAGGTAAGGAATTTCCTTATAGTAAGGATCTTCCTTGGAGAGCGCAACCGGAATGCGTGTCCGCCTGCGCGATTTCCGTAGGCCCAAAGGCGACGCTATTGCGCTCTGCGTTGCAGGTGCCTCGATAACCGCAGCGCAATGTTGCCGGCCCGGCGCCGCCGTCCCGCGTCGGGACGCGAACGGCGCCGGCCGGTGGCGCGCGCCCGGAACGCCGATGCGCGCGCCGCTCTCATCATGGCCGGCCCTGGACGCCCGTTCGCGCGCCCGCGCCCTTGCGTGAAGGGCGCGGCTCCGGCTTCAAGGCGTACTGGCGAGCCGAAAACCGATATTGTTGTTGCGGTTGTCGGTCGTGTTCCTGTTGCGTTTGCCCGAGCGCGCGTTGCGCGGATTGTTGTTCCATGAACCGCCGCGCGCCACGCGCTGCGAGCCGGGGGCCGGCCAGGCTTAGGCGGCGCGCGGTGCGAGCGCTGCGGAGCCGTCATCGCCCCACAGCGGATCGAACCACCCGCCGCGAAAGAGTGCGTGCCGCAGGCGCTCGGTGTCGGCATGGCGCGCATGCGCGATCCAGGCGTTGACGCGGCACAGAATTTCGCTTTGTTCCACGCTGCCATGGCGCCAGCGGTCGCGCAGGCCGCGCAGGCGGTTGCGAAAGCGGCGCACATTGTCCTCGGGCAGGCGGCGCCTGCCGCCGGGCAGCAGCTCGAAACCGAGAAAGCGCGCCGGCTCGCCGGTCGCGGCGATGTGCGTTTTGCGCGCGTGCAGCAGCAGGCGCCGTTTTTCGAGAAACGCCGCGATGCGCTCGCGCCACGCCTCCAGCACGCGCACATCGTCGTGGAACAGCGCGAAATCGTCGACGTAACGCAGGTAGCCGCGCGCGCCCAGCACTTCCTTCGCGTAGTGATCCAGCGGATCGAGATAGACGTTGGCGAAGAACTGGCTGGTGAGGTTGCCGAGCGGCAGCCCGCGCCGGCGCGCATAGGGCGCAAACAGGTCGTCGCCCGGAAAGTAAGCATCGACGGGCTCCTGCGGGTTGGAGCCGTCGACGATCGCATCGAGCAGCGCCAGCGTTTGGGTGCAGCGCACCCGTCGGCGCAGATCGGCTTTCAGCACCGCATGATCGATCGCCGGAAAATAGCGATGGATGTCGCAGCGCAAGACGCATCGGTAGCGGTCGCGGAAGCGCTCAAAGCGTGCGATCGCCCGGTGCGTGCCCTTGCCCTCGCGGTTGGCGAAACTGCCGTCGATGAAGCCGCGCTCGAACAGCGGCGCCACCACCGCGCACAGCGCGTGATGCACCACCCGGTCGCGAAACGGCGCCGCGGAAATGAAGCGCCGATTGGGCTCGCGCACCTCGAAAGTGCTGTAGCCGCCGGGCCGGTAGCTGCCATCGAGCAGCTCGCGCTCCAGCCGCAGCAGCTCGTGCTCCAGATTGGCCATGAACGCGGCCGCCCCCGGCTTGCGCCGCTTGCCGCGCACCGCGGCGAGCGCCGCCTCGCGCAGCGCGCCGAACGCGGCGATGCGCGCGTAGAGATCGTCATGCCTGCGCGGCATCGTTCGCCTTCTTCCAGCCGCCGACCAGGCGCCCGATCTCATCGAGCGTGCGCGCGGCAAACTCGTAGCGCTCGCGATCCAGATGGCGCAGATCGGTCGCAAGCCGCACCAGAAAGCGCAGCTTCTCCAGCCCCAGATTCGCCTCGGCGAGCAGCTTCGCCCGCTCGCGCGTGTACGTTGCCTCGATCAGCCGCTCCAGCACGTCCAGCGCCGCCGATTCGATGCGATCGCCGAGCAGAAAGCGCTGACTGCGCGGAAACTTGTCCAACGCCGGAATCACCCACAGCAGAAAGCGGTACATCGCCTCCAGCGCCGGCCCCGTGCGCCGCGCCGCATCGCGTTTGCGTTCAGGCATCGAGGCGCTCCAAAAAAATTCGCCGCGCGCCGGAAAAACCCGGCGCGCGGAAAGAGGTAAAGAGGAAAAGATTCATGAGCTAACTATTCGAGCGTCCTGGCGAGCCGAAAACCGAAATCGTCGTAGCGGCCGCCGGACGAGCCCCTGTTGCGTAGGCCCGAGCGCGCGCCGCGCGGATCGTCGAGCCATGAACCGCCGCGCGCCACGCGCTGCGAGCAATTGCCGCCAAGCCAGGCCGAACCGTCCCCGGGCGCGCCGCTGTAGCTCGCATTCCAGCAGTCCTCCGTCCATTCCCAAGCGTTTCCCAACACATCGTAGAGCCCGAACTTGTTAGGTGCATACGAGCCGACTGGAGCCGGGAACCAATGCCCGTCGTTGCAATTGTGCTTCGCGTTCCAACTGGAACCTTGGTGTGTGGTCCGATCGGCGACGTTTGCGTAACGGCAGGCCTGATCCGGGTTTTCGCCCCAGTAGCGGGCAGTCGTCGTCCCGGCGCGCGCGGCGTACTCCCATTCGGCTTCGGTGGGCAGGCGGTAGCGCTTGCCGGTCTTCTGCGACAGCCAGCGCACATAGGCGCGCGCATCGTTCCAGCTCACGCAGACTGCGGGCTGCTGGTCGGTCTGCTCGTAGCCGGGTGACTTCCAACTGTGGCCTTCGCGCCAGTCCCAATTACCGTTGCCCCAGCCGGCGCAGCCCTTCCGTCCCGTGTTCTTTTCGGCATCGGTGGCGTAGCCGGAATCCTCGGCGAAGCGCCGAAACTCGGCCACCGTCACCTCATTGCGCCCGAGCGCAAATGGCTTGTCGATCGTCACCCGGTGCACCGGCCCCTCGTCGTCATAGTGTCCGGCTTCCGACGCCGGCGTGCCCATCATGAATTCGCCCGCGGGGATCACCACCATGCGCGGGCAGTCGGGGGCAGTCGCGGAGGATTTCCCCAGGCTTGTGCGCCTGCGCACGCGCTTCCTCGGCCTTCTTCGCCGCCGCAGCCTTGTCTTCGGCCTCTTTCTTCGCCAGGGCTTCGGCCCGGGCTTTTTCCTCGGCTTCCTTCTTCGTGCGCGCCTCGGCCGCGGCGAGCGCCGCAGCTTCCGCCTTGGCTTTCTTTTCGGCGGCGCTGCGCTCGACCTCCGCTTTGTCCGCGGCTTCTTTGGCCGCCCGGGCGTCGGCCAGCGCCGCCGTATCGGCTTTCGCCTTGTCCTCGGCCTCCTGCTTCGCCCGCGCCTCGGCTTGCTTGCGCACAAGTTCCTCCGCGCCCGCCTTGGCGGCTGCGGCAAGCTCCGCCTCGCGCCGCGCTTTCTCCGCAGCTTCGGCACGGACCCGATCCTCGGCTGCTCGCCGCGCATCCTCGCCTTTGCGCTCCGCCTCGCGCCGCGCGTGCTCCTCGGCTTCGGCACGCGCCCGTTGTTCCGCTTCGCCGAGCACCGTATCCTCGGCGGCCATGCGCTCGATGCGCGCCGCGGCGCGCCGCGCTTCCTCTTCTTTCTGCGCCGCTTGCGCCCGCGCCTTTTCGCCGGCTCCGGCGCGCAAGCCCCGCAGTTCGACGGCCACGGTCATGTCGGGCTGCGCGCCGCGGCCGCGCTCGGCCTGGTAGGCGAGTTTGATGGCTTCGGAAAACTGGCGCGCGGACGCGTAGCGCGCTTCGGGCTTTTTCGCCATGGCGCGGGCGACGATGGTGTCCCAGGCGGTGGTGAGGGTCGGGTTGAGGTCGGAGGGTGCGGGCGGCTCCACGCGCAGCACTTTGTGCATGATGGTGGTGACCGAGCCGGTGAAGGGCTTGTCGCCGGTGAGCATCTGGTAGAAGATGACGCCGGCCGAGTACAGGTCGCTCCTCGCCTCGGCGGTGAGGCCGAGGAACTGCTCCGGGGACATGTAGGCGGGCGTGCCCATTATGGCGCCGGTGTCGGTGAGCTCGGACTCCTCCACGCGCGCGATGCCGAAGTCCACCACCTTCAGCGAGCCGTCTTCCAGCACGAACATATTGGCCGGTTTGACGTCGCGATGCACCACGCCGTGTTCGTGCGCGTGGGCGAGCGCCCCCAGCAGTTGGGTCATGAGGCGCAGGGTGTCGTCGAGCGCATAGCGCACGCCGCGCGCGAGATCGCCGCCGAGTTCGCGCCCGGTGATGTACTCCATCACAATATAGGGCGTGCCCTCCCGCTCGCCGTAGTCGTGGATGGTGACGATGTGCGGATGGCTGAGGCGGCCGGCCAACTGCGCCTCGCGCTTGAAGCGCTCCAGCACCTGCGGCAGCTGGCGCGGCTCGAACATCTCGGTGCGCAGGGTCTTCACCGCGACGCGGCGCCCGATCACCGTGTCGTAGCCTTCATACACGATGCCCATGGCGCCGCGGCCGAGCTCCTGCCGGATTTCGTACTTGCCGATTTTTTCTAGCATGATGGCCACGGCGCGATCGAGGCACGGCGCGCCAAAAACCCTCCCCGGCGTAAGGCTATCACAGCTTGGAGGCGCAGGATGTGGGCGCATGGCGGGATAAGGTCTTCCGCCCCGGGCGGCGAGGAATCCGCAATTGACTTCGCTGCCGCGCTCGCGCATCATTTCGCCTGCGTCGAAAAGACAACACTGCGCGACGAAGAGTCCCGCACGCCGGCAGCCGAAACCACCAGCCCCATGCCCCGCATCCTCCTGCTCTACGCCACCACGGAAGGCCAGGCCAGGCGCATCGCCGAGCGCGTCGCGCATACGCTGCGGGAGAAAGGCCACACGGTGGAACTGTTGCCCGCCGATGCGGTGCCGGCGGACTGGAATGCCGCCGCTTATGACGGCGTCGTGATCGGCGCCTCCATCCACTATGGCCACCATCCGGCGTACCTGCGCGCGCTGGTGCGCCGGCACCGCGACGCGCTCGCCTCCCGGCCCTGCGCCTTTTTCTCGGTGAGCCTGAGCGCCGGCGGGCCGCGCCCGAAGCCGGCGGCGGCGCAGCGTTATCTGGACAAGTTCATGCGCAGGACCGGCTGGCGGCCGCAATTGACGGCGAGTTTCGCCGGAGCGCTCAAGTACAGCCTCTACGGCCCGATCAAGCGCCGGGTGATGATCGTGTTCATGACCCTGGGCGGCGGCGAAACCGACACCTCGCGCGACTACGAGTACACCGATTGGGATGCGGTAGCGCGTTTTGCCGACGCCTACGCCGGGCGCCTGAAACAGGCGTAAGCGCCCCGATCGGCGCTATCTGGATTTGCGCAGCACCGGGTTCAGCAGGTCGATATCGGCCTGCACCTGCTCGCGGCTCCTCGCGTAGACCAGTTCCCGCCCCATGACGCTGCCCGCATAGGCCAGGCCGTTCCGCGTCGGGCTCAGCGTACACTTGACGTTGTGCACGCCCTCGCCGAGCACGATCTCGATGCCGCTGGGCCGTTTGCTGAGAACCACGACCTCCATGGTCTGCCCGGCTTCGGTTCGCACTTTGATCTTCTCTGTATTCATCGACGCCTCGCCCCCGGTTGCGTGATCTGGAAAGCAAGCGGCGCGCGAACTACACGCGCTCCTTGAATTCCTTGCCCAGAAGACCCTCTGGGCGCAGCAGCAGCACCACGATGATGATGATGAAGGCGAGCGTGTTCTTGTACTGGATGGTAAGGTAGCCGCCGGTGAGGCTCTCGGCGACGCCGAGGATGAGAGCGCCCACGACCGCGCCGGGCAGGCTGTTGAGCCCGCCGAGCACTGCGGCGGCGAACCCCTTGAGGAACGGATCGAGCATGAAGAAGGGGTCGAGGAGCAGCGCGGGCGCAAGGAAGATGCCGGCCACGACTCCCAGCGCCGAGGCCACGCCCCAGGACACCGACAGCACCATCCGGGTCGGGATGCCGAGCGTCTGGGCGGCCATGAGATTCTCGGACGTCGCCCGCATCGCCAATCCGAGTCGGGTTCTCTGCACCAGCAGGTAGAGCAGCAGGCTCCCGACGATCCCGGCGGCCATGGTCGCGAGCGCCAGTTGGCTCACGACGACGACGCCCACGCGGTAAGTCTTGGTGCTGGAGATCGGGAACGGCAGCGACACCGGCTCTGCGCCCCAGATATAGACGGCCACGCCCTGGAGGATCAACGCCAGCCCCAGCGTCAGGGCGACCATGCCGAGCAGGTTCGCCCCTTCGCGCTGCGCGCGCGCGAGCACCGAGAAGTAGAAACTGATTCCCACGGCCGCCCCGACCGCGAGGCTGCCGGTGAACGCGAGCGGAAAGCCGTAGCCGTTCGAGAGCAGGGAGAAGGCGACGAACGTGGACAGCATGGCCACGTCCCCGTGAGCGAAATTGAGCACCCGGGTCGAGCGGTAGATGAGGACAATGCCCAGCGCCACGAGGGCATAGAGGGCGCCTGCCGAGAGGCCGGTGAACGTGTACTGCAGCAGTTTATCCATGATCAGCCGCTCAGCGGAAGGGCCAGAGCTGGAAATAGAGCCGTGTCTTGAGCCACAAGCCGTACAGCCCCAGCGGCTGAAACATCAGGACGAGGATAATGGCAAGCCCGTAGACCACGGGGACAATCTCACGAAAATCGGCGAAGACTTTGGGAACCAGGATGACGAAGGCCGCGCCGAGGATCGAACCCTCGATGGACGCCACCCCGCCGACGATCACGGCTGCGAACAGCGTGATGGACTCGAGGATGTTGAATATCTGCGGCTCGATGTGCCCCAGCACTTGTGCATACAGCGCTCCGTGGACGCCCGTGTAGAAGGAGGACAGCGCAAACGCGAGCAGCTTGTAGCGCGTCAGGTTCACGCCGTTCACCTCTGCGGCGATGTCCGAGTCACGGATCGCGACGAAAGCCCGGCCCACGAAGGAGGATACGATGTTGTAGGTGACCCAGGTGAAGCCGGCGAGGAGGAGCATGTACGCGATGTACTCGTAGCGCACGCTCGACAGCCCGAACATCGGCTTCAACTTGGCGATGGCCAGCCCCGCGCGCCCCCCCGAGAGGACCTCCGAATTGACGAAAATCTGATACACGGCCACCCCGAAGCCCAGCGTCGCAATGGACAGATACGGCCCTTTGAGCCGGAGCGACGGAAAGCCGACGATGACCCCCGCCAGCGCGGCCATGAGGCCGGCCCCCAGGAGGGCCAGCAGGAACGGGGCCCCCCAGAGGCTGAAGTGGCCGAAGCTGAAGGCGCCGATGGCGAGGAATCCCGCCTGGCCGAAAGAGATCTGCCCGGTGTAGCCGATGAGCAGGTTCTGCCCGATGACCCCGATGGAGGACAGCGCTATCAGAGTGGCGATGAAGACCATGTAGTCCGGCGCCACCCATGGGAACACCGCCAAGGCCGCGAGCAACAGCGCCAACAGCGCGCGCGCGATGCGCTTGCGGGCGAAACCGAGGTCCTGCGCGTACGATTCGACGAGATCCATTATGTGCTGTAGAGCGTCTTGATCACGTCGGCGTAGCGTGTCTCGAGGGCGCGGCGTTTTACTTTCTTCGTTGGAGTCACGTCTCCCTCCTCCTCATAGAACCGGCGCGGCAGGAGCGCCACCTTTTTGATCCCTTCCACCTGGGACAGCGTCTTGTTGATCTTGGAGACCTCGGCCTCGATCAGCCGGACGATCTCGGCGTTCTGCGTCAGGTCCTGGAAGGTCGTGAACGGCACCCGCTGGTCCTGCGCGAATTTGGTCACGTTGTCCTCGTCGATGAGGATGAGCGCGACCAGATACTTCCTCGCGTCGCCGACGACCACCGCGTCCTGGATGTAGGGGCTGAACTTCAGCTTGTTCTCGATGTAGGCGGGCGTGATGTTCTTGCCGCCGGCGGTGATGATGATATCTTTTTTCCGGTCCATGATTTTGAGGTAGCCGTCTTCCCATGCGCCAACGTCCCCGGTGTGCAGCCAGTGGTCCCGATCGACGGTCTCGGCCGTCAGCTCCGGCTCCTTGAAATAGCCCTTGAACACGTGCGGGCCCCGCGTCAGGATCTCGCCGTCGTCCGCGAGCGTCACCTCGATCCCGGGCACAGGCTGACCGACCGTAGCCGCGCGCGGCCGTTCTACCCGGTTGATCGAGATGACCCCCGTGGACTCCGTCTGTCCGTAGCCCTCGATCAGGGGTACGCCGAGCGCATGGTAGTACTCGAACAACTCCGGCGACGCGGGCGCCGCGCCGCACACGGCGATGCGCGTGCGGTCGAAGCCCAGGCGCCGCTTGAGCGGGGCGAACACAGTCCAGCAGGCCAGGCGGTACAGGAGCCGCAGGCCCGGCGAGGGCCCTGCGGAGGAGAACTTCACGCGCGCGTAACGGCGCCCCACATCGACCGCGGCCCGGTAGAGAGTGCGCTTGACCCAGGTCGAATCGGCCATGCGCAAATCCACGGTCGAAGCGAGCTTCTCCCAGATGCGCGGGACGCTGGCGAAGTACGTCGGCGAGACCTCCCGCAGGTTCTCGAACAGGGTGTCCAGGCTCTCGACAAAGTTCACGACATAGCCGACGCGGATCGCCTGGAACACCGAAATCAGGTTCTCGTAGATGTGGGCGAAGGGCAGGTAGGAGACGACCTCGTCCTCCGCTGTGGCGGAATTCACCGCCATCAGGGCCTGCGTGGTCCACAGGATGGACGCGTGCGAGAGCATTGCGCCCTTGGGCGGCCCGGTAGTCCCGGACGTGTAGATGATCATCGCCGTGTCCTGCGGCTCCACGCTGTCGCGTCGCGCCGCCGCCGCGCCGGGATGCGTTTCCCCGAACGCCGCCCCCTGCTTGAGGAAGTCGTCGAAGAATACCACCCGCTTGTCGGAAAAGCCCCACAGCCCCTTCGCGTCCCACACGACCACCCGCTCGATCCGGGTCTCGCCCACGACCGCCAGCACCTTGTCGAGCTGTTCCTCGTTTTCGAGGAAGATCAGCCGCGCTTCCGAGTGATTGAGCAGGTATTTGATCTGCTCGGGGGCGGAGGTCGGATAGATGCCGCAGGTCACGCCGCGCGCGGCCTGGATGCCGAGATGGCAGTAGAGCCACTCCGGCCGGTTTTCTCCCAGCACCGCCACGTTCTCCTGGGAGCGCAGGCCGAAGGCGAGGAGGGCCGCCGTCACCCGATCGACCTCCGCGCCGTACTGGCGCCAGCTCACCCGGTGCCAGATGCCGTACGCCTTGTGGCGCAGTGCGAGCCTTTCGCCGCGCTCCGCCACGCGCTGCGCGAACAGTGCCGGCAGAGTCGTCGCCTGCGCCTCAACCGTCATCACCATCTCCTCTTCTTGCGGTAGAGCCGCCACTCCTTGGCGGAGTCCTCGGGGGTCCCGACCCCGAGGTAGAGCTCGCGCACGTCCGCATTCTCGCCGAGCTCGTGCGCCGTCCCCTCGAGCACCACGCGGCCCGCCTCGAAAATCGCACCGCGCCGGGCCACGCCGAGGGCCAGCCGCGCGTTCTGCTCCACCAGCAGAATGGTCGTTCCGGTGCGGCTGATGGCCGCGAGGGATTCATAGACGATTTTGGCGATCCGGGGCGCGAGCCCGAGCGAGGGCTCGTCGAGCATGAGCAATCGTGGCCGCCGCAGCATCGCGCGCCCCAGCGCCAGCATCTGCTGCTCGCCGCCCGAGAGCGTCTCGGCCTGCTGACGCCCGCGCTCCCTGAGAATCGGGAACATCTCGAACACGAATCCCATGTCCTTGGCGATGTTCGTGTCGTGCCGCCCCCACAGCCCCAGCTCCAGGTTCTCCCCGACCGTCAACTCCTTGAACAGACCGCGGTCCTCCGGCACGTAGACGATGCCCAATCGTGCAATCGCCTCCGGCTGCCAGCCGTCGATGCGCTGGCCGGCGAAATGGATTTCTCCTTTTTTCGGCTGATCCTTGAGCAGGCCGGCCACGGTCCTGAGCAGGGTTGTCTTGCCCGCCCCGTTGGGGCCGAGCACGGTGAAGATCTCCCCTTCCTGCACCTCCAGGGACACGCCAAGCAGAGCGTAGATCCGGTCGAAGTAGAGTGTCTCGATGCTGGAGACTTCAAGCAGCGCGCTCATTCGCCCAGATACGCCTTGATGACTTCAGGGTGGCGCTGCACTTCCGCGGGCGTTCCGTCCGCGATCTTGACGCCGTGGTCCAGCGCCACCATCCGGTCGGCCAGGCGCGAGGCCATCCGCAGGTCGTGCTCCACCAGCAGGATGGTGATGCCGAAGCGCCCGCGGATCTCGTGTATCCAGTAGCCGAACTCCTCCTTCTCTTCCTGTGTCAGCCCGGAAACCGGCTCGTCAAGCAGAAGCAGCTTCGGCTCCGTGGCGAGCGCCCGGCCCAGTTCGACGCGCTTTTGCACGCCATAGGGGCAGTCGGCCACCCGGCCCTTGCGCACGGGCTCGAGATTGAGAAACTCGATGATTTCCTCGCAGCGCCGCCGGTGGCGGATTTCTTCTCCGCGCAGCCGCAGCGCCGCGTGCACAAAGCTCTTCCTGAAGTGCAGATGCCGTCCCACCAGCAGGTTGTCCAGCACGCTCATATTGTGGAACAGGCGCAGGTTCTGGAACGTGCGGGCGACGCCGAGGTGGGTGATGGCATCCGGGGAGCGTCCCGCCAGGTTCTCTCCACGGAATGAGATGCTGCCCGAGCTCGGCCGGTAGATACCGGTGATGCAGTTGAACAGGGAGGTCTTCCCCGATCCGTTGGGCCCGATGACGGCCAGCGTCTCTCCCTCTGCGATCGCCAGCCCCACCTCCTGAATTGCCTTGATGCCCCCGAAACGCAGAGACAGGTCCCTGACTTCAAGCAGAGCCCCCATCCTCAACGCCACCACTCGAGGACGGGGGTTCGGTCGCGCTGCACGCAAATGCGCGACTCTTCGAAAGGCGCTCCCACGAGCGCGCTGGCCGTGATCCGCCCCCCCGGTTCAGAAGTGGGCAGGGAAGGGCTGGTAGTCGCTGATCACCTTGAAGGAAGCGTCGACCGCCTTCCCCGCCTGCATCATCCGGATCGGGTTCGCCCCGTGGTGGCGGTCCGCACTCCAGGTGATCGGGGCCGTGAGCTTATCCGGCTCCCAGTTCTTGAAGCTCCCCATCGCCTTGACGAGCCCTTCGCGGGTCAAGTTCTTTCCCGCGCGTTTCAGGCCCTCGACTGTGGCGATCATCGCCAGCGCGCCGGCCACGGCGAAGCTCTCCCGCCCCTTCAGCTTCGGCTCCTGCTTGAGCAGGATACTGATGATCCGGTCCGCCTCGGGCTCGCCCGGGACGCCTCCGGTCACATTGTAGTAGGCCCCCTCCCAGAGCTCGCCCAGCAGCCTAAACATGATGTGGCGGTCGCCGAGCGGAAATGAGGCGAAGATCTTCGGCTGGTAGCCTACTTTCGCCATTTCCTTGATGATCCCGGCGGTGTGGGTTGCGGTGGCGTAAAAAATAACGGCGTCGGCACGCGACTCCCTTAGCTTCAGCGCATGCGTGCTCAACTCGCGGTCGGCGACCTCGTAGGATACCTCCCCGGAGAGCGCCACCGAGCCTGCCAGCTTGCCGATGCCCCGCTTTACGCCTTCGAGCCCGCCCTTGCCGTAGTCGTCGTTCTGGTAGAAGATCGCGACCTTCTTGGCTCCAATGAGCTTGGCGGCTTGCTGCACGAGGAACTCGGCCTCATCGGCATAGTCGGGGTAGACCATGAAAACCGTGCGGTTCTTTTCTTTGGGCTGCTTGGCGAAGACCTGCGGATTGCCGTAGGGCCAGATGACAGGCAGCTTGGCCTCGGCGATATTGTCCTTGTTCGCATTGAGCACCGCCGTTCCGAGCAGACCCACGAGCGCAAAGACCGAGTCCTTCATCTCGTTGACGTTGGCCACGGCGCGGCCCGGGTTATAGCCATCGTCCTTCATGACGACTTTGATCTTGCGGCCGTGGACTCCGCCCTGCTCGTTGACGTACTTGGCCCACGCCTCCGACCCCAAGGCTGTCGCGGACCAGGCCGCCGCCGGCCCGGACAAGGGGGTCGTGATACCGATCGTCACCTCGGTGTCGGTCACGCCAGGCGCCTTGGGCTGGGCCAGCGCCGAGGTCGCGCCGAGCGCGGCCGCGAACAACATTGCTCCGAGAATTCTGGGTTTCATGGTTGCGCCTCCTTTGGTGGGTTGTCGTTTCGATTGCCGTCTCGAAATCACAAGCAAGACAACTATAGCATGACTTTTCGACAACAGACCCTAGTACTTCCAGCCACCGCTGGCGAGCCACTTCTCGACTTGTTCCAGGCGGTCGGCCCCCCAGAAGGCCTCGTCTTCGATGACGATATAAGGCGAGCCGAATGCGCCGCGGGCGATGGCCTTGTCCACCTCGGCTTTCACCTGGTCCTTCACGCCCGGGTCGTTGAGCGCGGCGCGCACCGCTTCGGCCTGGTACCCGAGCTGGGCGCACACGGCGACGGTGTCTTCCGGGTTGGAGATGTTGATGCCGTCGACGAAATAGGCGCGATACAGCGCCGCCGCCAGCGTCTTTGCCGCTTTCGGATCCTTGCGGTTGACCCAGTAGAAGGCACGCGCGGGCGCCTGCGAGGAAATCGGGAACGTGGGCGGCAGCTTGTATTCGACACCGTAGAATTTGGCGCTGCGCGCAAAGTCGCGCCGGGCGTAATCACCTTTCATCGGCACGCCGGGCAGGGGCGCGCCGCCGGTGATTTTCATCGCGGCGCCGAGCAGGAACGGGCGCCAGATGACCTCGCGCCCGTATTTCGCCGCCAGGGCATCGATCTTGGTGCTGGCGAAATAGCCGTAGGGAGAGGAAAAATCGAAGTAGAAATCGATCGGTGCGGCCATGGTTTCTCCGTGGTTCAGGTCAGGCGGGGTCAATGCGGATGGCGGCGGCGGGCAGTCCCTGCCGGCGGCGCAGCTGCATCGCCTGGTATGCCCGCTCCAGATTGCGCGCGTAAGCCTGGGTATCGAACAGCGTCCTGCCGGCGCGCTCGTCGAGCCGGGCACGCAATGCGGCCAGCCGCTGCGGTTCGCGCGCCAGCCGCACGGCCAGATCGACATAGGCGTCGGCATCCGCCGCCACCAGTTCGGCGAGGCCCACGCTCGCGAGCAGGCTCGCGCCGACGCGGCTGGCAAAATGCTCCCCCGGCCAGGTCAGCAGCGGCACGCCTGCGCGCAGCGCGTCGCTGGCCGAAGTATGCGCATTGACGTAGTGCGTATCCAGGAACAGCCCGGCCTGCCGCATGCGTGCAAGATGTTCCCTGCGCGGCGCGTTTGGCGCGAACAGCACGCGTTCAGGTCCGATGCCGGCCGCCTCGAAGCCGCGGCGCAGCCGGGCCTCGGCGTAAGGGTTGCCGCCGAGCAGCCACAGCAACGCAGCGGGAACTTCACGCAGGATGCGGGTCCAGGCGGAAAAGATCTCCGGCTCGACTTTGTACAGTTGATTGAAGCAGCAGTAGACGAAAGCCTCCTCCGCCAGGCCCAGCGCGGCACGCTCCGGGGTGGCGGGCAGCGCGCAGAGGGCATCGTTGACCTGGTAGCTGGCCGGCAGGTAGACGAGCTGCTCGGAGAACTCCGCTTCGCCTCCAGCCGGCGTGGCGATCGGATCGGTGATGAAGTAATCGGCAAGTCCTGCGCCGAGGGTTCCGGGGCAACCGAGGAAATGTACCTGGATTGGCGCCGGGCGGTGAGCGAGGATCCCCGGCCGGCCGCCACCGGTATGCCCCTTCAGATCGACCAGGATGTCGATGCCGTCCGCGGCGATGTGCTGCGCCGTGGCGCGAAAGCTCAGCCTGGAGACATCGACGAAGGCGTCGCACCCGGCCACGATGCGGCGCCGGTATTCGCCGTCGTCGGACGGGCCATAGGAATAGCCGATCACTTCGAAGCGGGACTTGTCGTGCGCGGCGAACAGACCCGCGGCGAGATGCGCGGTGGCGTGATCGTGGAAATCCGCCGACAGATAGCCGATGCGGAGTTTTCCGCCGCCGGGGCGGTTCGCGCGCAAGGACGGATCGAGCGGCGGATGGGCCGCGCGCATGCGCGCCGCATGGAAATCGGCCACCGCGCGGTTCATCGCCCGGCCAAGCGGCAGCAGCGTCGCCGCGTAGGGCGACAGGCGTGCCTCCCACGCGGCCGCGGGGGACTGCGCCGCCAGGGCACGGAGCCCGGAAACAAAATGCTCCAGCGCAGGCCAATCGCAGAGCTGCTGCCAGACCGGCAGCAGGTTGGCATACAGTTCATCACGCGGCTCCAGCCGCAGCGCCTCTTCCAGGTGTTGCCGGGCGTCCTCCAGCAGGCCGCCCTGCGCCAGCGCAATACCCAGGTTGCAGTGCGCTCCGGCCATGCGCGGATCGATCAGCACCGCCTGGCGCAGCAGCGCGAGGCCTTCCTCGCGGCATTGCCGCTCGCACAGCACCATGCCCAGATTCGCCAGCGCGGCGGCGTGGCGCGGCTGCTCGCGCAGCAGCGCGCGCAACCGCGTCTCGGCGCCAGGCAGGTCGCCTTGGTGCCAGGCGGCGATGGCGTGATCCAGCGCTTCGCCGGCCGGCGCTTCGGCGCAAGCGGGAACGGGGGACCGGGGGCCGAAGAATTGCTTCAGCAGCGAGGTCAGCATGCTCGTCGCGTCGCCAGCGCTCAACGCAATCCGGCGATGGCATCCGCGCGCAGCGGGCGGGATGCGTACGCGGTGCGCGCCGGCTCGATGTCAGCCTCCGGTGAGCGCGCGGCCGATCACCAGTCGCTGGATGTCGCTCGCCCCTTCGTAGATCTGCGTTACGCGCACGTCGCGCCAGATGCGCTCCACCGGAAAATCGCGCACGTAGCCGTAGCCGCCGTGAATCTGGATTGCATCCGAACACACTTTTTCCGCCGCTTCCGTGGCAAACAGCTTGGCCATCGAAGCCTCCTTCAGGCAGGGCAGCCCGAGGTCGCGCAGCGACGCCGCGTGCAGATAGAGTTGCCGCGCGGCTTCGGTGGCCGTGGCCATGTCGGCCAGGCGAAAGCTCACCGCCTGGTGCCCGATCAGCGGTTTGCCGAAACTGGTGCGCTCGCCGGCGTAGGCCAGCGCCGCGTTGAGCGCGGATTGCGCCATGCCCACCGATTGCGCGGCGACGTTGATGCGCCCCGATTCGAGGTTCGCCAGCGCGATGCGATAACCCTCGCCTTCGGCGCCGAGCAGGTTTTCCGCCGGAATCCTGCAGCCGTCGAGCGTGATCTGCGCCGTGTCGGAGGCGTGCTGGCCGGTCTTGTCCTCGATGTGGGAGACGCTGTAGCCGGGCGTCGCGGTCGGCACGACGAAGGCGCTGATGCCTTTCTTGCCGGCCTCCCTGTCGGTGACTGCGAACACGACGGCGACATCGCCGTGCTTGCCCGAGGTGATGAATTGCTTTACCCCGTTGAGCACCCAGGCGTCGCCGGAGCGTTCGGCGCGCGTGCGGATCGCGCCCGCATCCGAGCCGGCATGCGGCTCCGTAAGTGCGAAGGCGCCCAGCATCTCGCCCCGCGCCAGCGGCCTGAGGTAGCGCTCTTTCTGCGCCGCGCTGCCATAACCCGAGATTATCCCGGCGGCGAGATTGGTCACCTGGATGATGGTGGAGGTCGCGCCGTCGCCGCTGGCGATTTCCTCGATCGCCAGCGACAAGGCGGTGTAGTCCATGCCGGCGCCGTCCCACTCCTCGGGGATGGCGATGCCGTACAGGCCCATCGCGGCCAGCCCCTTGAGCGCCTCCTGCGGAAAATGGTGGTCACGGTCCCAGGCGGCGGCGTTGGGCGCGAGCTGCTCGCGCGCGTACTGCCGCACCGCGTCGCGCAGCATCTGGTGTTCTTGGGACAGGATCATGGCACCGCCAGCGTGTGATCGATCGATTGATTGAATCTCGTGGCCGGGGACGCGAAGGCGGGTGTTCCGTCGCGTCCCCGGCGTCCGGTTCTAGGCCAGTTCGATTGCCATCGCGGTCGCCTCGCCGCCGCCGATGCACAGGCTGGCGATGCCGCGCTTGCCGCCGGTCTTGCGCAAGGCGCCGATCAGCGTCACCACGATGCGCGCACCGGAGGCGCCGATCGGATGGCCCAGGGCACAGGCGCCGCCGTGGATGTTGACCTTCTCATGCGCGAGGCCGTGCTCCTTCATCGCCGCCATGGTCACGACGGCGAAGGCCTCGTTGATTTCGTACAGGTCCACCATGGTCGTATTCCAGCCGGTCTTGTCGTACAGCTTCTTGATGGCACCGACCGGAGCGGTGGTAAACCAGCCGGGCTCCTGCGCATGGGTGCTGTGTCCGACCACGGTGGCCAGGGGCGCGAGCCCGAGCTTGTCCGCCATCGAGCGGCGCATCATCACCAGCGCCGCGCCGCCGTCCGAAATGGAACTCGAGTTGGCCGCGGTGATGGTGCCGTCTTTCTTGAATGCCGGCTTGAGCGCGGGAATCTTGTCGAAATTGGCCTTGAACGGGGACTCGTCCATTTCCATGAAGCGCTCGTCCTTGCCCGATTTGATCGCCATCGGCGTCGTTTCCCAGGCGAAAGAGCCGTTCTTGTTCGCGCCTTGAGCGCGCTCGAGTGAGGTGACCGCGAATTTGTCCTGCTCCGCGCGGGTGAAACTGTATTTGGCGGCGCAATCCTCGGCGAAACTGCCCATCAGCCGCCCTTTTTCATAGGCGTCTTCCAGGCCGTCGTAGAACATGTGGTCGAGCAGCTGGCCGTGGCCCAGGCGGTAACCGCCGCGTGCTTTCGTGAGCAGATAGGGCGCATTGCTCATGGACTCCATGCCGCCTGCGACCATGATGTCGTTGCTGCCCGCGACGAGCAGGTCGTGCGCCAGCATCGCCGCTTTCATGGCCGAGCCGCACATTTTGTTCACCGTGGTGCAGCCCGTGGCGAGCGGCAGACCCGCGCCGAGCGATGCCTGGCGCGCGGGCGCCTGGCCCTGGCCCGCGGGCAGCACGCAGCCCATGATCACTTCCTGCACCTGCTCGGGTTTGATCTTGGCGCGCTCCACCGCGGCGCGGATCGCGGCGGCGCCCAGCTCGGAGGCGGTGAAATTCTTTAGCTCACCCTGGAAAGCGCCCATGGGTGTGCGCACGGCGGAGACTATGACGACTGGATCGTTCATGGCTTTCCTTTCGATAATCAGACACGATTGACGCGAAAAACGCCGCAGCAGGACGCAGTCCGGCTGCGGCAGACGATGTCACCTGGTTTCACCGAACAGTTCCCGGCCGATGAGCATTCTGCGAATCTCGGAGGTGCCGGCGCCGATTTCATACAGCTTCGCGTCGCGCCACAGCCGTCCGGTGGGCGTCTCGTTGATATAGCCCATGCCGCCCAGGGCCTGGATCGCTTCGCCCGCCATCCAGGTGGCCTTTTCGGCGGAGTAGAGAATGGCGCCGGCGGCGTCCTTGCGCGCGCTGGTTCCGCTGAGCTTGCCGCGATCGAGCGCCTTGCCCACGGCATAGACGTAGGCGCGGCAGGCGTTCATGGTGGTGTACATGTCGGCGAGCTTGCCCTGCATCAGCTGGAATTCGCCGATCGCCTGGCCGAACTGCTTGCGTTCGTGCACGTAAGGAATGACCACGTCCATGCACGCGGCCATGATGCCCAGCGGCCCGCCGGCGAGCACGGCGCGCTCGTAGTCGAGGCCGCTCATCAGCACGTTAACGCCGCGGCCCATGCCGCCGAGAATATTGTCTTCGGGCACTTCGCAGTCGCGGAACACCAGCTCGCAGGTGTTCGATCCACGCATGCCGAGCTTGTCCAGTTTCTGCGCGGTGGAGAAGCCGGAAAAGCCTTTTTCGATCAGAAAGGCGGTGATGCCGCGCGGCCCCGCGCTCGCGTCGGTCTTGGCGTAGACCACCAGCGCGTCCGCATCCGGCCCGTTGGTGATCCACATCTTGCTGCCGTTGAGGATGAACTTGCCGCCCTTGTGCTCCGCCTTGAGGCGCATGCTGACCACGTCCGACCCGGCCCCGGGTTCGGACATCGCCAGCGCGCCCACCTGCTCGCCGGACAGCAGTCCGGGGAGGTACTTCTGTTTCTGCGCCGGGCTGCCGTTGCGGTTGATCTGGTTCACGCACAGGTTGGAGTGGGCGCCGTAGGAGAGCCCGACGGAAGCCGAGGCGCGGCTGATTTCCTCCATGGCGATGATATGGGCGAGATAACCCATATTGGTCCCACCGTAGTCTTCCCCGATGGTAATCCCCAGGAGGCCGAGCGAACCGAACTTGCGCCACAGATCCGCGGGAAACTCGTTGGCGCGGTCTATCTCCGCGGCGCGCGGCGCGATCTCGCTCGCGGCGAAATCGCGCACCGTGTCGCGCAGCATGTCGATTTCGTCGCCGAGATCGAAAGGCAGGGAAGGAAAGTCGATCATCGTTTCACCCATCCGTTCAGTTGAGACGTGCCCGCGCGGCGCGCGTGCCGCTCCAGACCGAAGACTGTACTTACCGTTTACGTAAACGTCAATCCCACCTGCCTGGTCCGGGTGGATTCCACCCTAGCCCGGCGCATTGCGCCCCTTGCCCCCCGTTTTGCGGCTGCCGGCGAGGATCTTGCGGCTCTGCGCCTCGAATACCGCAATCTCCCCCAGCATCTCGTCGATGTCGGCGCGCTGCCGCTCGAGTTGTTCGCGCCGCTCGGCGAGCGCGGCGAGGAATTGCGCCAACTGCGGCTTCTCGTCCCGGGCCGAATCGTATAAATCGAACATCGCAGCCACCTCGGACAGGGAGAGCCCCAGGCGCTTGCCTCGCAGGATCAGCTTCAGGCGCACATAGTCGCGTTTGCCGTAAATGCGCCGGCTGCCGGAGCGCTGCGGCGCGAGCAGGGTCTGGTCCTCGTAGAAGCGGATGGCGCGCGGCGTGACGTCGAATTCGCGCGCCAAGTCGCTGATGCTGTAGGTTTCTTCGCGGTGGCGGGGTGCGGGGTTCATATTGCGTGGCAACATAACATGGCGGGAATGGCGAATATTTGCGAAAATTGCACCGATTGCAGTGGGGCTGGCCTGACGCTGGCTGCATTCTAGCCTAAGCCGGACCCGCCTCAAACAGGGATATGCAGCGCTTATTCTTCGCCGTGGGCGAGGCGGTGGTGCACTTGCATCAGTGCTCATTCCGGGATTCGCTCCAGCGCCAGGCCGGCGCTGCAGGCGCGATCCGCAGTCCGCAGGTCCAGGCATTTCGCAAAGGAGTCGCAGTATGAGCAGGGAACACCCCAAGCCAGCGGGCGCGCAAGACGACTCCGCAAAGGTGTTTGCGGAACTCGCGCAGCGTTCCAGCCGCATCATGGCGGATTTTTTCAAGCGCCAGGCCGAATCGCGGAACTCGGTCGCGGCCGACGAATTCGGCATCGCCAAGGCTTTCATGGATCTGTCCGCGCTGATGCTGGCCAAGCCGCAGCATCTGGCCGAGGCGCAGATGAAGATGTTCTGGGATTACACCCGCCTGTGGCAGAACGGCTGGATGCAAGTGATGGGACAGAAGGTCGAGCCGGTCGCCGCGCCGAAAAAAGGCGACAACCGCTTTCGCCACGAAGATTGGGAGAATCATTTCCTGTTCGATTACGTCAAGCAGTCCTATCTGATCGCGGCGCGCTACATCCACCAGGCTGTATCGGACGTGGAGCATCTGCCCGACGATGCACGCAAGAAAGTGAATTTTTTCACGCGCCAGTACATCGACGCGCTGTCGCCCTCGAATTTCGCCCTGACGAACCCGGAAGTCGTGCGCGAAACGCTCAAGTCGGGGGGGCAGAACCTGCTGCGCGGGCTGAACAACCTGCTTGCCGACATCGAGCGCGGCGACGGGCAGCTCAAGATCAGCATGACCGACGACAAGGCGTTCACGATGGGCAAGAACATCGCCACTACGCCGGGGAAGGTCGTGTTCCAGAACGATCTGATGCAACTGATCCAGTATCAGCCGAGCACGCAGCAGGTGTACAAGCGGCCGCTGTTGATCATTCCGCCATGGATCAACAAGTATTACATCCTCGATCTGCGCGAGTCGAACTCTTTCATCAAGTGGGCGGTGGACCAGGGGCACACGGTGTTCGTCGTTTCCTGGGTCAATCCGGGCAAGGAATTCGCGGGCAAGACCTTTGAGGACTACCTGCACCAGGGCCCGAACGAGGCGCTGGACGCGATCGAGAAGGCCACCGGCGAAAAACAGGTGAACGTGATCGGCTATTGTCTGGGCGGAACGCTGCTCGGCGCGGCGCTGGGGGTCATGGCGGCGAAAAAGGACAAGCGCGCCGCCAGCGCGACATTTTTCGTCTCCCTGCTCGATTTTTCCATCCCGGGCGAACTGGGCGTGTTCATCGACGAGAAACAGGTGCAGAACCTGGAGAAGCGCATGAACGAGCGCGGCTTCCTCGAGGGCTCCGAGATGGCGGGCACGTTCAACATGCTGCGTTCGAACGATCTCATCTGGTCGTTCGTGGTGAACAATTACCTGATGGGCAGGGATCCGTTCCCGTTCGATCTGCTTTACTGGAATTCGGATTCGACGCGCATGCCGGCGAAAATGCACAGTTTCTACCTGCGCAATATGTACCTGGGCAACAAGCTCAAGGATCCGGGCGGCATCAGCCTGGATGGCGTGGCGATCGACATCAGCAAGATCACGATCCCGGCGTATTTCATCTCCACCGCGGAAGATCACATCGCCCCCTGGAAATCGGTCTACAAGGGGGCGCGCGTGCTCGCCGGAAAGGTGCGCTTCGTGCTCGGCGGCGCGGGTCACATCGCCGGCATCGTCAATCCGCCCGCGGCGAAGAAGTACTGCTACTGGATCAATCCGGAACTGGCCGAGAAACCGGAGGCGTGGCTGGAGGCGGCGAAGCGCCACGAAGGCTCGTGGTGGAACGACTGGCAGGCATGGATGGACAAGAACAACGCTGGCGTCAAAGTCGCGGCGCGCGTTCCCGGGGACGGCGGGCTCGAGGTCATCGAGGATGCGCCCGGCGCCTACGTGAGCCTGCGCCTGGACGCGGAGAAGGAAAAGCCGAAGCGCGGTACCTAGCGGTCTTGCCCGGCCTCCGCTATTATTTCTTCGGCGCGGGGTTGCCGCCTTTCTTGCGCGCCTGGTCGGTCAGATAATCGGCGATGGCGAGCATGTGCTCGAACGACTTGATGTTATCGGTGACGACCACATACTTGCCGTTCACCGCCATGGTCGGCACACCCTCGATCTTGTATGCCTGGGTGAGTTGCGCGGCACGTTTCACCTTGCCTTCGACGCTGAAGGAGCGGTAAGCCGCCGCGAATTTCTTCGTGTCCACGCCCTGCTTGCCCAGCCATTCGGTCAGCGCCGCTTCGTTTGCCACGTTGAGCTTGCTGCCCGTGTGGACGGCGTCGAACAGGGGTTTGTGCAGGCGCTGCAACTCGCCGATTGCCTCGAGCGTATAGTAAGCGCGCGCGCCCTGCGCCCACCCGTCGCTGAAAATGGCCGGAATGCGGCGGAACTGCGTGTCCTTGGGCAGTTTCTTGACCCAGGGTTCGATCAGCGGCTCGAAGTTGTAGCAGTGCGGACAGCCGTACCAGAAGAACTCGATGATTTCGATTTTGGGGGCGGTATCGGTAGGCTGTGCCGCGGCAAGCTCGCGGTACTCGACGCCAGCCGCGGGTTGCGCTTGCGCCAGGCCCGCGGCGAAAACGAGGGCCAATCCCATCACAAACTGTTTCAGCACTTGATTCTCCCGGAAAATGGATCCGTCCTCAGCGCGGGCCCGGATCCTTGACTTTGACCAGCGTCGCCTCGATTCCGTTCTGCGCCAAAGTCTGGCGCACGCGGTTTATTTCGTCGACCTTGGTATAGGGGCCGACGCGCACCCGGTACCAGGTGCCTTTTTCGGCCAGATTGATCGGTTCCACGCCCGCCTCCACGCCAAGCAGGGCCAGCCGGGCTTTCAGGTTGTCGGCATCGGCGGGATTTTGAAACGAGCCGACCTGCAGCAGGAAATTTTCCGCCGGGGCGCCGGGCTTGGCCGCCTGCTTGATCTGCTGTTCGGACACCTGTTCTTCGGCGCCGGGCAGTATCTTGTAGAACTCGAAGCGCGGTTTCTCCACCTGCTGCGTGGTCTTTTCGTCCGGTTTGGCCAGGGCCTTGCCCGGCTCCGCCGCCGCCTTCTCCGGCGGTTTTGCCTTGTTGAGGAACGGGATCGGGGTCGTGTTCATATACCAGGCGATGCCGAGAGCAATGCCCAGGCCGAGAATGAGGCCGATGAAAATCCCGAGCAGCGTGCCGCCGCCGCTCTTCTTCTTCGCCCCCGCTCTTGGTTTGTAGTCCTTGGCCATTTACATTTTTTCCGGAGCGCTTACGCCCAGCAGCGCAAGACCGTTTTGCAGCACCTGGCGCACGGCGAGAATCAGCGCCAGCCGCGCCAGTCTGAGTTGCCCGTCGGAGACAAGCACGCGCCCGGCATTATAGTAGCTGTGGAACTCCCCTGCCAGTTCGCGCAGGTAAAACGCCACCACGTGCGGCGCGAAATCGTGCCCCGCCTCGGCCAGTACTTCGGGAAACGCCCCCAGCCGCTGCGCCAGGGCGAGTTCGCGCGGGAGGGCGAGCGGCGCGAGGCTGGCGGCAGGGAGCGCCTGCGGGTCTCCTCCCCATTGCGCCAGCACCGAGCAAATGCGCGCATGCGCATACTGCACGTAGTAGACCGGATTGTCTTCGGTCTGCGACCGGGCCAGGTCGACGTCGAACACGAATTCGGTGTCCGCCTTGCGCGAAACCAGGAAAAAACGCACTGCATCGCGCCCCACTTCGTCGATCAGGTCGCGCACCGTGACGTAGCTGCCGGCGCGCTTGGAGAGCTTCACTTCCTCGCCGCCCTTCATCACCGTGACCATTTTGTGCAGCACATAGGCCGGGTAGTTCCGCGGGATGCCGGCGCCCGTAACCGAACCCAGGGCCTGCAGGCCGGCGCGCACCCGTGCCACCGTGCCGTGATGGTCCGAGCCCTGAATATTGACCGCATGCTCGAAACCGCGCTGCCACTTGGTAACGTGATAGGCGACATCGGGCACGAAATAGGTGTGGCTGCCGTCGGACTTGCGCATCACCCGGTCCTTGTCGTCGCCGAAGTCGGTGGTCTTGAGCCACAGCGCGCCGTCCTGCTCGTAGGTCTTGCCCGAGGCCATCAGCGCAGCGACCGCCGCCTCGACCTTGCCTTCCGTGTAGAGCGAGGATTCGAGGTAGTAGCTGTCGAATTTCACGCCGAACGCCCTGAGGTCCTCGTCCTGCTCGCGGCGCAGCGCGGCTACCGCGAATTTGCGCACCGCGCCGAGATCGCCGGGATCGCCGCCCCGGGCGACAAAGTCTTCTGCGATCTCGCGTATGTATTCGCCGTGGTAGCCGGATTCGGGGAAGGCCGCCGGCTCGCCGCGCTGTTCGCGCGCGCGCGCCTGCACCGACAACGCCAGATTGTCGATCTGTACGCCGGCATCGTTGTAATAGAACTCGCGCGTCACCTTCCAGCCCTGCGCTTCGAGTAGGGCCGAAATCGCGTCGCCCAGCGCCGCCTGGCGGCCGTGGCCCACATGCAACGGTCCGGTGGGATTGGCGGAGACGAATTCGACCAGGATGGGCCGGCCCCGCCCGGCATCCGCGTGTCCGTAGCGCGCACCCGCGGCGAGTACGCTGCCCACCGCTTCCAGCTTGGCCGCCGGTTTCAGGCGCAGATTGATGAAACCGGGCCCGGCAATTTCCGCCTGGTCCAGCCACGGCGAAGCGGGCAGGCCGGCGATCAGCGCCAGCGCCAGTTCGCGCGGATTGCGCTTGAGCTCTCGCGCCAACTGCATGGCGACATTGCACGCCCAGTCGCCGTGCGCGGCCTGCTTCGGACGCTCGAGCGCGATGATCGCGGCCGGATACTGCGGCGCCACGCGTGCGAGCGCCTGCGTCAGCAGTTGGGTCAGGTGCGTTTTGATTGCGGCGGACAAGAGACGGGGGCAGCGGAAAAGGGGCCCATTATACCTTGCGGGGCTTTGATCGAATCCGCGATGCGATCAGAACTCGATCGGGTCGACGTCCAGATGCCAGCGCACCGCGCGCTGTGGCAGGGCATGCAGCTTCGCGCTCCAGGCGGCGAGGAATGCCTGCAGCGACTTGCGCGATTCGGACTGGGCGAGCAGGTGCGCGCGCTCGCGCTCCGCCAGCCGTGTCACGGCCATTGGCACCGGATCGTAGAGCGTGATCCCGGCCGGCGGCGCCCCCGCCAGGGCCGCCGCCTCGCGCAGGAATGCGAGCGCGCTTGCGAGTTCCCCGGCATCGGCGCGCAGCACGGCCTCAAACACATAAGGCGGAAAACCAGCCTGTGCGCGTTCCGCGAGCAGCGTTCGCGCAAATCCGGCGTAATCATGCTGCGCCAGCGCCAGATATAGCGGATGCCGCGGATACTGGGTCTGGATCAGGACTTCGCCCGGCAGTCCGGCGCGACCGGCGCGACCGGCAACCTGCACTAGCTGCGCGAACAGGCGCTCCGGCGCGCGATAGTCGGCGGAATACAGCGCACTGTCGGCGTTGAGCACCGCGACCAGGGTCAGGTTCGGGAAGTCGTGTCCCTTGGCGAGGATCTGGGTGCCGACGAGGATGTCGGCGCGGCCCGCCTGTATCTCCTTCAGCATGCGCGAAAAGCTGCCTTTGCCGCGGGTGCTGTCCCGGTCGATACGCAGGATGCGCGCCTGCGGGAAGCGCCCGGCCAGCGTCGCTTCCAGCCGCTGCGTGCCGCGGCCGAAGGGGCGGATGTCCGCATTGCCGCAACTCGGGCAGCGGCGCGGAATGGGCGTGCTCGCGCCGCAATGATGGCAGCGCAGTTGCTTGTCCGCAAGATGCAGCACCATGCGCGTGGAGCAGCGCCTGCAGCCGCTCACCCAGTCGCAGGCGGGACACATCAGCACCGGTGCATAACCGCGGCGGTTCAGAAACACCAGGCTCTGCTCGCCGCGCGCGAGGCGTTCGCGCAGCGCCTCCTCCACCGGCGGCGCCAGCCCGTCTTCGAGCTTGTACTTGCGCATGTCGATGCTGCGCACCAGCGGCAACTGCGCCTGCGCCACGGCGCGCTGCGACAGCTGCAGCAGCCGGTAACGACCGGACAAGGCATGCGCGTAGGTTTCGAGCGCGGGCGTGGCCGAGCCGAGGACGACGGGGATTCCCGCCTGGCGCGCGCGGAATACGGCTACGTCGCGCGCCGAGTAGCGCACGCCGTCATGCTGCTTGAACGAGGCGTCCTGTTCCTCGTCCACCACGATCAACGCCAGCTTCGGCAACGGCGCGAACACCGCGAGCCGGGTCCCGAGCACGATCGCCGCCGCGCCGCTTTGCGCCTGCAGCCAGTGCTGGGTGCGCTCGCCGTCGGCGAGGCCGCTATGCAAGCTGACCAGGGGCGTATCGGGAAAACGCTCGCGGAACTCCTGCTCCAGGCGCGGCGTAAGGCTGATCTCCGGGACCAGCACCAGCGCTTGCTTGCCCGCCGCCAGGGTGTGCGCGATCAGACGCAGGTAGATCTCGGTCTTGCCGCTGCCGGTGATGCCGTGCAGCAGAAACACGCCGTAAGCGGGACCCGCGCGCTCGATTTCCCCCAGCACCCGCTGCTGCTCGGCGTTGAGCGCAACTTTCTCGACGAAACGGCCGGCAGCCGGCTGCGGCAACAGCCGATAACGCTCGACCCAGCCGGCGCGCTCGAGTTCGGCGAGGGCTTTCTTCGCGCTCGGGCCTTGCGCCAGCAGCAACGCCTCCGCGCAATCGGACGACGACAGCATTTGCAGCAGCGCGCGTTTCACTTTGAGGCGGGCGGGCCATTGCGCCAGCGCTTCGCGTCCGCTGGCGCTGAGACGGCAGGCGGCGGCCTGCTTGAATGCCAGCGGGGAGCCGGGTTTGCGCAAGCGCACCGGCAGGCCGTTGAAAATGACCTCACCCAGAGGCCGGTGATAGTAGTCGCTGCAGAATTGCGCCAGTTCCAGCCAGTCGCGCCCCAAGGCCTGCGTCTCGCGCAGGATGCGCACGGCGGGCTTCAATTTATCGTCGCTGATTTCGGACGTGTCGGCGAGGGCGATGATCACGCCCACTACCTGCTTGTTGCCGAAAGGCAGCAGCACGCGCATGCCGATATCGGCGTCGCTCGCCTCGGCGCAGCTGTAATCGAACAGCCGCGGCAGGGGCAGGTCGAGCGCGACGCGGAGTATGCTCATTCGCCGCCCAGAAAAAAGAAATCGGTTGCGGAAGCTGCGTGAGCAAGATCAAGCGATTTGTCTTGAAACTGCTGCATCACCCTATTGCCAAAGGGGAACTTTGGTTGTGCACAATTATTGTGGGTAACTTTGTGAGTAAGTCTGCAATCTCGCTGTAACCTTCTTTGCCATAAGGAGTTTCTTCCTCTGCTCAAAATTGTAGCTAGGCGTTTATCTTTTTAAAAACATAATGTTGCACTATCCCCATAGAGGATTCGTGGCTTGTGCAGGCAAGCGCGGGCAAGAGCACCATGGTGTGCATAAGTCAGGGATTGCGGAACCCGCAGAAATCCTTAGCTGGCGCGGCTGTCGGCGGTTTTGCCGTGATAGCGCGGACTCGATCGGTGTACGTAATCGACCAGAACCTTGACGTTTTCGGGTGGGGTGAACTGGGAAATGCCGTGGCCGAGATTGAATACATGGCCGCTGCCGTGGCCGAAGGAGGCGAGGATTTTTTCCGTTTCACGCTCCACCACTTCCGCCGTTGAAAACAAGATAGCGGGATCGAGGTTACCCTGCAGTGCAACACGATCACCGATGCGCGCGCGCGCCTGACCGATGTCCACGCCCCAGTCGAGGCCCACGCCATCGGAGCCAATGGCGGCGATGTCCTCCAGCCAGTTGCCGCAGCCCTTGGTAAATACGATCGCCGGAATGCGCATGCCGGCATGTTCGCGTTTGAGGCCAGCGATGACGCGCTGCAGATAGGCGAGCGAGAATTCGCGGTAGGCCGCGTGCGACAGGTTTCCGCCCCAGGTATCGAAGATCATCACCGCCTGGGCGCCGGCTTCGATCTGCGCGTTGAGATAGCGGGTGACCGCCTCGACGTTGACTTCGAGAATATGGCGCAGGAGGTCAGGCCGCCCGTAGAGCATGGTCTTGATGGTGCGGAAATCGTCGCTGGCACCGCCCTCAACCATGTAGCAGGCGAGCGTATACGGGCTGCCGGCGAAGCCGATCAGCGGCACGTTGCCGGCGAGCGCGCGGCGGATTTCGCCGACCGCGTCGATGACGTAGCGCAATTCGGCACCCGGGTCGGGCACCGCGAGATCGCGGATCGCCCACTCGTCGCGCAGCGGCCGCTCGAACTTCGGCCCCTCGCCTTCGGCGAAATACAGCCCCAGGCCCATCGCGTCGGGAATGGTGAGGATGTCCGAGAACAGGATCGCGGCGTCGAGTTCGTAGCGCGCCAGCGGCTGCAGCGTGACTTCGGTGGCGTAACCCGGATCCTTGCACAGGCCAAGAAAGCTGCCGGCGCGGCTGCGCGTCCGATTGTATTCCGGCAGGTAGCGGCCGGCCTGGCGCATCAGCCAGACCGGCGTGTACTCGGTGGGCTCGCGCAGGAACGCGCGGATCAGGGTGTCGTTCTTCAGTTTGGTCATGTCTTATTTGAGCAGTTTGGTGGTGATGAACTTCCATTCGCCCGGATCGACGGGCGTGATGGACAGGCGGTTGCCGCGCGCCAGCAGGCGCATCCCGGCCAACTCTTTGTGCTGGCGCAATTCGGCCAGGCCGACGAGCCGCGTCTTCTTGACGAACTTCACGTCCACGTTCACCCAGCGCGGCTGGTCGCGCGTGGCCTTGGCATCGTAATACGCGCTGTTCCGGTCGAACTGGGTTTCGTCCGGATACGCGCGCGCGCAGACTTCGGCCAGGCCGGCGATTCCCGGTTCGGCGCAACTGGAGTGGTAGAACAGTACCGGGTCGCCGATTTGCATCTGGTCGCGCATGAAATTGCGCGCCTGGTAGTTGCGCACGCCGAACCAGGCGGCACGTTGCCGCGGCGCGCGCGCAAGTCCGTCGATGCTGAACTCGTCGGGTTCGGATTTCATCAGCCAGTAGCGCATTGGAAATCCAACGATGTCCAGCTTAATCCATAAATATTCTTATAATTATAACGTTGCATATTAAATGAAATCTTGTCTGTCCGTAGGAATTCCACCCAATCCGGGAATATTTGGTATTAAGTTCCACCCAAGATCCCACCCAGAGTCCGGCGCAGAACTGATGTATCGAAGGAGTAACGCATGGGTAAATTAGCAGCGGTGACGTGTGAAACTGTAAAGCCAAATGATGCGGGCGACCGCCTGTTGGGGGATGGCGACGGACTATTCCTTCGCATCCGCCCGAATGGCACGAAGACGTGGAGTGTCGAATATGAGTTCAAGGGAGTACGGCGAAAATTCACCGTTGGATTATACGTCCGCACCGGCGCGCCCGGCGCGAGTATCGGGGAATGGCTACGGCATGGCCGCCTGCCCCTGACGCAAGCGCGGGCAATTTTAGGGGAGTGGAAGGCTGCCCGGCGTGCCGGACATGATCCCGTTATCGAATGGGAGACCCTGCTCGCGAGCGAACGAGCCGATGAAACAGCCCGCGAAGCCGCAGTTGCCGCTGAGGCGAATCAACCGACTGTGCGTGAGGTCGTAGGCCAATTCATGGCAAAGCATATGGAGCGCAAGAAAAGCGCGCCTTCTATCCGCTATCGGCTTGATCGGATGTCGGCGATGCTGGGCGATCGAAAAATCCGTAATGTAACTCGGCAGAACGTAATCGAAATGTTGGAGAAGATCGCGGAAGGGCAACGGGAAGGGAAGAGTGCGAAACAATTGGCAGGTGAGGTATTGACGCAAGCCAAGCGGCTTTGGCGCTTCGCCGAAGCGCGGGAATGGGTAGTAGCGTCCTGCATTGAGAAGCTCACGCGAAAAGATATTAACGCGCGGCCGGTAATAACGCGATGTAGCCCTGCGGCTTGATGATCTGGTCGAGGTTTGGAACGCGTTGGCCGATCCGATGCGCTGCACGGTGGACCCAATAACTCAGTGAGGTAAGCCCCCGGCCGGGGGACTCACCAAGGTTTGACCTTTACTACTGCTGATGTCCCGGAATACGGCCACAGTGGTCGCTGGCGATCCGACGAATATGCAATCGACGCTTCGGAGTTGAGCGGCCGCTCTCGAAAAAACTGGGATGGCGCTAACATCCGCTATACCCTTGCTGCGCGTCGGCTTACGAAGACAATACAGATCGTGATGTGGGCGAGCCGCTACCCGATCGATGCTGATCACGAATTCGCCACCCGCAGGCTGCATACAGCAAATCCCGCAAGCTGGCTTGCTGTCCAGCTGGTGCGCCCGGAGAAGAACGGTTGTGACGCGTTGATTGGGAATGTTGATTGGGAATGCTTGACTACTGTATATACAATTGTGTAGCATAACACTATGAATCTGGGTATTGCGGGATTCGATTGGGATGCAGGCAACCGAGCAAAGTGTGAGAAGCACGGTGTGTCGGTCGTCGAGGTCGAAGGGCTTTTCAGCCGGCCGTTGCTCATCATCCCCGATGCGTCGCACTCAGAGAGCGAGGAGCGCCTTCGGGCGATCGGCAGGACCGCGAGTGGTCGATCGGTCTTCCTGGTATTTACGATTCGCGTGCGTGCCGGCAAACGGGTTATTCGGCCGGTCAGCGCGCGTTATATGCACAGAAAGGAAGTAAAACACTATGAGCAAGAAAATCCCGACGTTTAAGACCGATGAGGAAGCGGAGCGGTTCGTTGATACGGCTGATCTGTCGAAATACGATCTTTCCGGCTTGAAGCCGGTAAGGTTCGAATTCGAGAAGAAGAGCGCGCAACTGAACATGCGCGTTCCACAGGCGTTGCTTGAAGCCGTGAAGAAGCGTTCTGCAGTGCGCGGAATCCCTTACACGCGGTTTATTCGCGAAGCCGTGGAGTCGGCGCTTTCTCGTTCTGAGAAAACGAGATGAGCGCGAGGGTGGGGTAGCTTAATTGGATGGAGCGCCAAGAGGTATCAATTCCCACCCAGATTCCCACCCAAACCACAATTTAGGGCTGTAGCCCTATTGTGCAAAATTGCCGAAAGCTAATATTGGTGCTGGTTTCCTGAGCATTGCTGAGTTTTAGAAGATTTCATCAGCCAGTAGCGCATTGGAACTCTACAAACAAAAATCGCAGACACGAAGTCTGCGATCGATGAGGTATCAAAATTCCCCGCAAATGCCGTCAGGCCCGCATCCTCTGAACCTGCAGTCCAGAGTGGTCGCATTCCGGCCACCGTAGGTACATCCACAGCCGCACGAGGCGGAGGGACGCGCACAAAAGCGGCGCTATGGTTCGCGACCGCAGCACATATATTGGTTCAAGGAATATATGGCCTAAACGAGCATCGCAGGGAAACTTTTCGCGGTCTGGCCCGCCCTGGGCGCGATCTAGAACAGAGAATCCTGCCGCGACAACGCCTGATCGAGCTTCGACTGCACCGAATTCATTCTACGCTTTAATTCCGCCATGTCAAAGCCGCCGCCGAGCTTTACCGAGAGCAGTTCGTTGGCGATATTCAGCGCGGCCATGACGGCAATGCGCTCGGTCCCGGCAAGCTTGCTCGCGGCCTTGATTTCGGTCATTTTCTTGTCGACATAGGCGACCGCGGCGAGCAGTGCTTCGCGCTCGTCGTCGGCGCAGGTGACCCGATAATTCCGGCCCATGATGTTGACATCGAGGCCTTTGGCTTTTTCGCTCATTCCGGAATCTTGTCCAGCAGCGCTTCGAGGCGGGTTCTGGCGCCGTCGACCCTCCCTTCCAGGCGTTTGACGTCATTTTGCGCGGACAGCAACTGCAACCTCAATTCCTTGTTTTCCGACTTCAGGCGCTGGCACAGTTGGAGGAACTGGTCGATTTTGCCATCGAGCGTGTCGAATTCCGCATTCATCGCCACACTATAGTTTCAAAAAACGCGGCAAGTCAAGTAATAACAGGCAACTCTCAATGCTCTTTCCATGATGAATAATCCGCCCTATTTCATTGACTGCACACAGGATTGCGAGGCCGCCGATTCCCTGCCGCGCAAGGGTCGAATGCTGGCGCGGCCCAGCCTTCACGGGCCATTTCTGCGCTCTCGCAGCCGAATAATTTCTTGTTTTGCCGCGGTACTGTGTAAAATTGACGCACTCGTTCGAGGTGTCCGCCGGCGATTCCTGCCGGCGGGTGAAACGGGAAACAGGTACAGCGCGCTTGCGCGTTCAAGCCTGTGCTGCCCCCGCAACGGTATGTGAGCGCGGGTCCGTCACGATGCCACTGTAAGCAAGCGCTTACGGGAAGGCGACCGACCCAATCCCACGAGCCCGGAGACCGGCCTTGCGCGACAGGTGGAAACACTGCGGGGACGCGGTGCGCCGGTTGCGGTTCTGATTCCCCCGCGTTTCCTTTTTTGTTTCAGTTGTGCCGCCTGCGGGGACGCTGGCGGCGGGGGGAAGTCATGCAGTCAAAATCCGTTATTTCAGTCATCACGCTCGCCCTGGCGACGCAGGCATTTGCCCAGGAAGACGCAGTAGTGGTCCTGGCCACGCGCTTTCCGGAAAAGCGCCTCGAGCACCCGATCGGAGTCACCGTGATCACGCGGGAGCAGATCGCGAACACCCCGGCAGCGAGCCTGCCGGAACTTCTGTCGGGCTACGCCGGCATCAGTATGCGCAACAACACCGGCAGTCCGGATGTCGCGCTCGACATGCGCGGCTTCGGCGTGAGCGGCGACCAGAATACCCTGGTGCTGCTCGACGGCCAGCGCCTGAACGATATCGAGCTGACCACGGTGAGGTGGTCGGCCATCCCGCTCGAGGCGATCCAGCGCATCGAAATCCAGCGCGGCGGCGGTGCCGTGTTGTACGGCGGAGGCGCGACCGGCGGCGCCATCAACATCATCACGCGCTCGCCCATCACCGGCGACAGGAGCGCGACGGCGAGTGCCGGCTACGGCAGCTATAACACGAGCGCTTTGCGCGGCATGGTCAATGTGGCCGGCAGCAACACCGGTTTCTCGCTGACCGCCACGCAACACAACTCGGACAACTATCGCGTCAACAACCGCCTGGAGCAGGGAAACGTGCTCGGCGACCTGCGCTGGACCGGCGACCGCGCCGGCCTGGTATTCAAGTTCGGCCTGGACAAGCAGAACCTGCGCTTGCCCGGCGCGCGCACCAGGGCGCAACTGGAGTCCGACCCGCGCGGCACCGCCACGCCGGGGGATTACAGCGCCCGCGATGGAAAACAGGCCGTGCTCTCGGGACGCTATGAACTCGATTCCGCCGAGCTTGCGCTGGACCTTTCCTATCGGGATACCAGGCGCAGCGGCTTTTTCGACGATTACAGCGGTTTCGGCTTCAGCACCTACACCGACACCCATGCCAGGGTTTGGGCGCTCACGCCACGCGTGAAGCTGAGCCACCGCCTGCTGGGACGCGACAACACGCTCATCGCCGGCATGGATGCGGACATCTGGGATTACCGGGCGCTGCGGGCCGCCCGCTTCGAGTTGTTGGGCGCGCCGCAAGTCGACCTGGCCGCCACGCAGAAGGACCGCGCTTATTATGTGCAGAATCACACGGCGCTGGGCGCGGCGACCAAACTCACGCTGGGCGCGCGCCATCAGCGCGCGGAAATATCCGCCAACGACCGCGTCAATCCGGCGAGCTATGCGAACGCCTCCCAGACGCGCAGCCCGCGCGCCTGGGAGGCTGCGTTGCGGCACAATTTCACCCCGGCGCTGGCGCTGTACGGCAAGCTCGGCGCGAGCTTTCGCGTGGCCACCGTGGACGAAATCTATAACCAGTTCGGTGGACCGGTGTTCGATTCCATTCTCACGCCGCTCGAACCGCAGACCTCGCGCGACCATGAAATCGGCCTGGAGCACAAATCCGCCCGCGGCCGCCTGCGCGCGAGCCTGTACCGCATGGATCTGCGCAACGAAATCCATTTCAACGCGCTCACCTTCACCAACATGAATCTGTCGCCGACACGGCGCGAGGGGATCGAGCTCGAAGGCAGCCGGACGCTGGGCGAGCGCTTCGACCTGTTCGGCAGCTATACCCATGCGCGCGCCGTGTTCCGCGAAGGCATGTACTCGGGCGTGGATCTAGCCGGCAAGAACGTACCCCTGGTGCCACGTAATTCCGCCAAGCTGGGTCTCGGCTGGCAGCTGGCCGGCAAGACGCGCTTCTCCGGCGCGCTGGGCTATGTCGGCAAGCAATACTTCGACAACGATCAGGCCAATACCTATCCGGGACAAATGGCCTCCTTCCTTACTGCCGATGCCAAGCTGAGCCACGTCGCCGGGCCATGGACGTTTACCCTGGCCGGGAACAACCTGACCGACAGAAAGTATTACACCTACGCTATACGCAACTTCGCGGGCACCTCATTCAATGCCTACCCGATGGCAGGGCGCAATGTCCTGCTCACCGCGGCATACCGCTGGCAATAGGGGACCAGGCTTGCGCCGCGCGCTGCTCATATGGCTCACGCTCGCCGGCGCGGCGTTCGCCGCATTTGCGTTCGCGCTCGCCGCCGGCAGCACCCATCTCGCGCCGCTTGAATTGCTGCAGGCCCTCTTTGCTCCGGGCGACAGCCTCGCCGGCGAGATCGTCATGCGCCTGCGCCTGCCGCGCGCGCTGGCTGCCTTTGCGGTCGGCGGGCTGCTCGCGCTCGCCGGTGCGCTGATGCAGGTGCTGCTGCGCAACGCGCTCGCGGATCCCTACGTGCTGGGCCTGTCGGGCGGCGCGGCGGCCGGTGCGCTCGGCGCCATGCTGGCCGGGATGGGCGCCTTCGCCGTAAACCTCGGCGCGGCCAGCGGCGCGCTGGCTGCCATCATGCTGGTGTTCGCGCTCGCGCGGCGCGACTTCGCCCGCCAGCAAATGTACGGCGCGCTGGACGCCTCGCCGCGCCTGTTGCTCACCGGGGTGATCATGGCCGCCGGCTGGGGGGCGGTGATTACGCTGATGCTGACCCTGGCACCCGAAGCCAGGCTGCGCGGGATGCTGTTCTGGCTGATGGGCGACCTGAACGGCGCGGAATTGTGGGCGCCCGCGCTGCTGATGCTCGCCGCGGCCCTGGCAGTGACCTATCCGCTGGCGCGCGACCTCAACCTGCTCCTGCGTGGCGAGGCGCTCGCGCATGCGCTGGGCGTGCGCGTGGCGCCGCTGCGCCGCACGGTCTATGTGGTCGCTTCGGCTGCGACCGCGCTCGCCGTGACCACCGCCGGCGCCATCGGCTTCGTCGGGCTGGTGGTGCCGCATGCGCTGCGTCTGGCGCTGGGCAACGACCAGCGCGTGCTATTGCCGGCGAGCGCGCTCGCCGGCGGCACGCTGCTGTTGCTGGCCGACACCGCGGCGCGCAGCCTGCTCGCGCCGCAGCAACTGCCGGTGGGCGTGATCACGGCGCTCGTCGGTGTGCCCGCGTTCATGTTGCTGCTGATGCGCAGGCCGCTAAAAATATGAACGGAGCACTGCTAGAAGCTCAAGATTTGACTCTGCGCGTGGGCAGACGCACGCTGGTGCGCGGGCTGAGCTTTCGCCTGTGCGCCGGCGAAGTGTGGTGCATGCTCGGCCCGAACGGCGCTGGCAAGTCCACCTTTTTGCATACCGCGGTGGGCCTGCGCGAAACGCAAGGCGGCGCATTGCGCCTGGCCGGGAAGACGCTGGCCGATTGGCCTGCCACGGCCGCGGCGCGGCAGCGCGCTTTCCTGCCGCAGACCTTCCACGACGCTTTCAGCGCGAGCGTATTGGAGAGCGTAATGCTGGGCCGCCATCCCTATCTTTCGCGTTGGCAATGGGAAGGCGGAGACGAGCGTGCGATTGCGCTGGATGCGCTGCGCGCAGTGGACCTCGCCGGGTTCGAGCGGCGCGACGTGCTCACCCTCTCCGGCGGCGAGCGCCAGCGCGTGGCGCTGGCGGCATTGCTGGCGCAGGACGCGCCGCTGCTCCTGCTCGACGAACCGGTGTCGCACCTCGATCTGCATCACCAGCTGCTGGTATTGGAACATCTGGTCGAACTGGCCCGCGCACGCGGCAAGGGCGTGCTGTTCACGGTGCACGAACTCAACCTGGCGGCGCGTTTCGCCAGCCATGCCCTGCTGCTCACGCCGCAAGGGGCGGTGCACCAGGGGCCGGTGGCCAAGGTGATGACCGAGGCGGCGCTGAGCGGCGCTTTCGGCCACCGCGTGACGCGCCTCGAAGCCGCCGGGCGGACCTTGTTCGTGCCGGCGTGATGTGAACGTGAACCGCGCAGCGAATGGAAACCATCGCCGCCGCGGGGCGCTGTTGCATTGGGTGCTTGCCGCCGCGCTGGCGCTGGGCAGTGCGGCGCTCGCCGCCGAGATCAGGCTCACCGACGATGGCGGCCGCAGCGTGAGGCTCAAACAGCCGGCGCAACGCATCGTCAGCTTGACGCCGCACATGACCGAGCTGCTGTTCGCAGCCGGTGCGGGCGAACACATCGTCGGCACGGTGGAGTACAGCAATTTCCCGCTGGCGGCGCGGCGCATTGCGCGCATCGGCGACAACGCCCAGCTCGACCTGGAGCGTATCGTCGCCCTTAAGCCCGATCTGATCGTGGTCTGGAAGTCCGGCAACGCGCAGCGCCAGCTCGACAAATTGCTGCGGCTCGGCATTCCGGTGTACTACAACGAGCCGCGCCGGCTCGCCGACATTGCGCGCGCGATCGAACAGCTCGGCCGTCTCGCCGGAACCGATGCGGTCGCGCTGCCTGCCGCGCAGGCGTTCGCCGCGCGCGAGGCCGGCTTGCGCCAGCGCTATGCCGGCCGCGCGCAGGTGACAGTGTTCTATCAGATCTGGGACAAACCGCTGATGACCGTCAACGGTGATCATCTCATCAGCGATGTGATCCGGTTGTGCGGCGGGCGCAACGTTTTCGCCGGGCTGAAATTGCTGACGCCGCAGATATCGACCGAAGCGGTGCTCGCCGCGGATCCGGGGGCGATCTTCGGCATGACCGCCGAAGCCGGCCAGGCGGAGAATCTGGACGAATGGAAACGATGGCCGCGCCTCAAGGCGGTGGCACGCGGCGCGCTGTTTGCGATCCATGCCGATCTCATCAGCCGCAATACGCCGCGCATTCTGGACGGGGCAGAGCAGTTGTGCGCACAACTCGACGCGGCGCGCGCCGGGCGCAGATGAGCTGACCGACACGACGCTCCGGGCCCGCATTCACCGTGCGCGGGTTCTCTGCTATCGTGCGCGCATGCCGATAGACCAAGCTGATCTGCAAAGCGTGCGCCGGATGCGGGACTCGGCGCGCGCACGGGGACAAGCGCTGCGATGAAAATCGCCCTGGTGCGTCAGCGCTATAACCCCTACGGCGGCGCCGAGCGCTTCGTCGAGCGCGCCATGACCGCCCTAGCAAAGCAGGATGTGGGGCTGACGCTGCTCACGCGGGCGTGGTCCGGTGACCAGGGGTCGGAACAAGCCGAACCCGGCAAGGACAGGCGCGTGATCCGCTGCGACCCGTTCTATATCGGTCGGGTGTGGCGCGACTGGAGCTTTGCCCGCGCCGTCCGCGCCGCCCTGGAATCGCAGCGCTTCGACCTGGTGCAGTCGCACGAGCGCATTGCCGGCTGCGACATCTACCGCGCCGGAGACGGCGTGCACCGCCAGTGGCTCGCCAACCGCAGGCGCGCGGCCGGAATGTGGGGGCGCATCGCGCTGGCGCTCAATCCCTACCACTGGTACACGCTCGCGGCGGAGAAGCGCCTGTTCGCAAGCGCAGGCCTGCGCGCCGTGATCTGCAACTCGAACATGGTGAAAGACGAAGTGCGCCAGCACTTCGCGCTGGCGGAGTCGAAACTGCACGTGATCTACAACGGCGTCGATCTGGCCGCATTCCATCCGGACCTGCGTCTGAATTGGCGCGGGCGCAAGCGCGCGGAACTCGGCGTTGCGGACGCGGCCATGGTGTTTCTGTTCGTCGGCTCCGGTTTCAGGCGCAAAGGCCTGCCGCAGTTGTTGCGCGCCCTCTCCGGCGTGCCCGACGCGCACCTGGTGGTGGTGGGCGCGGACAAGGAACTGCCGCAGCTGCGGCGGACGGCGGGGCAGGCCAGGCTTTCCGGCCGCGTCCATTTCACCGGCGGCCAGGACGACGTCAAGCCCTGGTACGGCATGGCCGATTGTTTCGTCCTGCCCACGCTCTACGACCCCTTCCCCAACGCCGCGCTGGAAGCCATGGCCTGCGGTCTGCCGCTCATCACCAGTGCGCAGTGCGGCGCGGCCGAGTTCATCGAAAGCGGCGTCGAGGGCTATGTCTGCCGCGATCCGCTCGACGTGGTCGAATTGGCGCGCTGCCTCAATCTGGCGGCTGCGCCCGGGCAGGCGCAACGCATGGGCGCAGCCGCGCGGCGCAAGGTCGAGCCCTACGGCCTGGAGCGCATGGCGATGCGGCTTACGGAACTCTACGCGCACCTCATCGAGTCCAAGTAGCTGAGCGGCATTGCCTAATAGCCGGGCTTGCGATAGATTGCCTTGTACTTGCAATTGAATTCGTTAGGTTCTGTCCGAGGGTTGAGCAGCCATTGCATCGCAGTTGCCAATATTGGCAATATAGTTTCCCCCAAACCCGCTCCGGAAGCGGGATTGAAAAAATAAAAGTGCAGAATTCCGAAGAGAAAGCCAGTGCCTCGCATTTTCGACAACATCGACAAGGATCTGCTTCCGGCGCTGCGTGCTTCACTGGAGGTGTCCGAGCGAGCAGACTTCTGCGTCGGGTACTTTAATCTACGCGGATGGCGCCAAATCGACGACCAAATCGAGCGCTATGCGGGCGGGGAGAAATCGCGTTGCCGTGTCCTGGTCGGTATGCAGCGATTGCCTCAAGAGGAATTGCGCACCGCACTGACCTTGACCGGTGATACCGCCGGGCTGGATGGCGCCACGGTTAAGCGGCTGCGGCGGGAGTTGGCCGAACAATTCAAGAATCAACTTACACTCGGCGCGCCCAACGAGGCGGATGAAGCGGGCCTGCGGCGACTTGCGCGTCAGTTGCGATCAGGCAAGGTTGCGGTAAAGTTGTTCCTTCAGTATCCACTGCACGCGAAGCTGTACTTGCTCTTCCGCGCCGACCCGCAAAATCCCATGGTTGGGTATGTCGGCAGCAGCAACCTTACTTTCTCAGGCTTGCTCAAGCAAGGTGAACTTAACGTCGATGTCCTTGACGAAGACGCGTGCTCCAAACTTTCGGCATGGTTCGATGCGCGCTGGAGCGAGCGCTGGTGTGAAGACATATCAGAAGAACTCGCCGAACTGATCGAACAGAGTTGGGCGCGTGAAGAGGCGGTCCCGCCATACCAGATATACCTAAAGATGGCCTATCACCTGTCGCGCGAGGCGCGTCAGGGCGTGACTGAGTTTCGCATTCCCAAAGTGTTCGAGGGCGAGCTGCTCGAATTTCAGGCAAGGGCCGTGCAGATCGCTGCCAACCACCTCAACAAACGTCACGGTGTGTTGATCGGAGACGTTGTGGGCCTTGGTAAGACGCGCATTGGTGCTGCATTGGCGAGGATGTTCGAGGATGACTTCGGCATAGAGACTTTGATCGTCTGTCCGAAGAACATTGTGCCGATGTGGGAAAACTACCGCGAGCAGTACGGCCTGCGCGGACGGGTCATGTCGCTGACCCGCGTTGCGCGCGATCTGAAGGATTTGCGGCCCTATCGCCTGATCCTGATCGATGAAAGCCACAACCTGCGCAATCGCGAGGGCCGGCGCTACAAAGCGCTGCTTGAATATATACGCGAGTGCCAGGCCAAGGTGATCCTATTGTCGGCCACGCCTTACAACAAGGATTACCGTGACCTCTCCAATCAGTTGCGCCTGTTCCTGCCGGAAGACAAAACCTTGTTTGCGCGTCCGGAGAAACTCATCGAGACCGAATTCAACGGTAACGAGCGGCAGTTTGAAAGCAGGAAACAATGCAAAGCCAATACCCTCCAGGGTTTCGAGCACAGTCCGCATGCGGAGGACTGGCGCAACCTGCTGCGGCATTACATGGTGCGCCGTACGCGCAGCTTTATCCTGGAACATTATTCGCTGCTGGATGAGAACGGCCGGCCCTATCTGGCACTGGACGAACGCAATCGCGCTTACTTTCCCAATCGGAACGCGCGTACGCTGGGCTTTTCTATCCGTGGCTCTGACCCTAGCGACCAATATGCACGGTTGTATGCGGATGACGTCGTCGAAATGGTCAACCGACTCAAGTTGCCTCGCTATGGCTTGGGCAATTACGTCGATGAGAAAAGGAAAGATGAAGCGACCGCTGCCGAGACGAGGGCGCTGGACGATCTGGCGCGCGCCGGCCGGCGCCTCATGGGGTTTTGCAGGACTAATCTCTTCAAGCGACTGGAATCGTCAGGGGGATCTTTCCTGATGTCGCTGGAGCGGCATGCCCTGCGCAATTACGTGTTTCTCTATGCGTTGGAACAGGGTCAACCTTTACCGATCGGCAGCCAGGACGCGGCACTGCTCGATCCCCGTCTGGTCGATGATGAAGATGGTTCTGCGGCGCTCGACCTGATCGAAGAGACCGAAGACGGCGAAGAAGCCAACGGATTGGCCGTGATGGAAGCGAACGAATCCGCGATGCGAGCCGAGGCGGCGCGTGCCTATCGCACCTATTCCGGTCATGCCAAGAAGCGGTTCAAGTGGATGGACCCGAAATTCTTCAAGCTGGACCTGGCGGCTGACCTGATGGCGGACGTACAGGCCATTCTCGAATTGTTGCGTACCGTCGGGCGTTGGGATGCCGGCAAGGATGGCAAATTAAACGCACTTGCATCCCTGATCGGGGAAAGACATCCCAAGGAGAAGTTGCTGGTCTTTACCCAGTTTGCCGATACCGCGCGCTACCTCGGGGGTGAACTCGATCGTAGAAAAGTCAAATCGCTCGGCGTGGTCACGGGCGACACGCCTGACCCTTCCTCCATGGCTTGGCGATTTAGCCCGGTTTCCAACGAGAAGCGCAAACAGGTCGCCAAATCGGATGAACTCCGGGTACTTATTGCGACGGACGTGCTCTCCGAAGGCCAGAATCTGCAGGATGCCGGTATCGTTGTCAATTACGATTTGCCCTGGGCCATCATCCGGCTGATCCAGCGCGCCGGCCGCATCGATCGCATCGGCCAGAAAAGCAGCGAAATTGAATGCTACAGCTTCCTGCCTGCGGAAGGTGTGGAGCGCATCATTCGCCTGCGTTCGCGAGTGCGGGAGCGACTCAAGCAGAACGCGGAAGTCGTCGGCACCGACGAGGCGTTCTTCGAGGACGATTTCAGCGCCGAAACGCTGCGCGACCTGTACAACGAGAAGGCCGGCGTTCTGGATGACCCGGAAGACGACGAAGTGGACCTTAGTTCTTACGCCTGGCAGATCTGGAACGACGCGACCAAGAACGATCAGCCGCTGAAGGCCACCGTCGAGGCGCTGCCGCCCGTGGCCTACTCTGCCAAGGACAAGGACGCCGAGGACGGCGCATTGGTGTATTTGCGCACCCCCGACGACAACGATGCGCTCGCATGGCTTGACGGAAAGGGAGAAATCGTCACCGAATCGCAGCTCGACATCCTGCGCGCAGCGGCCTGCACCCCGGAAACGCCCGTCAAACCTAGATCTGCGGGCCATCACGCCCTGGTCAGGCAGGCGGTGGAGAATCTGCTCGATCAGGAAAAGAGCACCGGAGGCAACCTCGGACGGCCGTCCGGCCCACGCGCCAAGACTTACGAAAAACTGAAACGTCATGCCGAACGCCTGCGCGGCACGCTGTTCGAGTCGCCCGAACTCCTGCGAGCGATCGACGACATCTACCAGCGTCCTTTGAAGGAAGTCGCCGCGGATACTTTGCAGCGCCAACTCCGGACCGGTATCGCCGACGATGCCTTGGCAGAACTAGTGATTCTATTGCGCGACGAAGCCAAGCTGGTGCAGGACGAGGAAGAAGCCGGGCGGCGCGAACCGCAGATCATTTGTTCGCTGGGGCTGGTTTAGATGGATCTCAAGCATACTCGCGAACTGCTCGACGCCTTCCGCTTTGGACTGTTGTTCATCGAGGAACTGGGTTGGAACCAGCCGACGGCGCCGAAGTGGGCGAAGTGTGAAGCGAAGGAATGGAGGTACTCGCGCCGAATGATTGCTCAGATGGCGGGCGTGGGCGTATTCGAAATCGCTGCGCAGGGAGGCCTGCCCGACCGCAAGGGCCGCGAAGCCATCGAACGCGATGTGTCGCGCGAGTATCACGAGAATTTGTGCGTGTTCCTCGACCGCGCCGACAAAGCAACGCAAAGCTTCTGGGTCTGGACCAACCGCGACCGCGACGAACACGGCAAGGCGCGCCGCATTTACCGCGAACACACCTATTTCAAGGGCCAGCCGGCCGATCTGTTTATCAGCAAGCTACAGGCGCTGGTGGTGGAATTGTCGGAGCTGGACGAGAAGGGCAATCTGCCGGTCGTCGAAGTCGCGCGGCGCATGAAGGACGCGCTCGATGTCGAGCGCGTCACGAAAAAGTTTTACAAGGGCTATCAGGATGAGCACAACGAGTTCCTGAGCCTGATCAAAGGCATCCCGGACGAGCGCGACCGGCGCTGGTATGCATCCATCATCCTGAACCGCCTGATGTTCGTGTGGTTCCTGCAAAGGAAGGGTTTTCTCGACGGTGGCGATTACGACTATTTGCCCAACCGGTTCAAGGAAAGTCAAAAGCGAGGTGAAGACCGCTTCTACGGCGAATTCCTGAAAGCACTGTTCTTCGAGGCTTTCGCCAAGCCCGAGGACGATCGCAGCAAGGAAGCGAGGAGGCTGACCGGCAAGATTCGCTACCTGAATGGGGGACTGTTTCTGCCGCATCGGCTGGAATGCAATGCCGACGGTACGCTGCGCGTCGGCATTACGCTGACCATTCCCGATCGTGCGTTCGAGAGCCTGTTCGCCCTGTTCGACCGCTATTCATGGAACCTCGACGATACGCCGGGCGGCAAGGCCGATGAAATCAACCCGGAAGTACTGGGCTACATCTTCGAGAAGTACATCAACCAGAAAGCTTTCGGTGCCTATTACACCCGCACCGAAATCACCGAGTACCTGTGCGAGCGCACCATCCATGCGCTGGTGCTCGACCGCATCCGCAAGCCGGCCATTCCGGAACTCAAACTCGCCGCCACTGACTTCGACAGCGTGCCCGAACTGCTGGCGCGCATGGACGCGCCGCTTGCCCATGAATTGCTCAATGTCGTTCTGCCTTCACTGAAACTGCTAGACCCGGCCGTAGGTTCGGGCGCCTTTCTTGTCGCGGCGATGAAGGTGCTGATCAACATCTATACCGCCATCGTCGGCCGTGCCGAACTGAGCGGCGACCGCAGCCTCAAGGCATGGCTCGAGCGCGAGCGCGCCGCACACAAGAACATCGCCTACGCCATCAAGCGGCGCATCATCACCGACAACCTTTTCGGCGTGGACATCATGGAAGAGGCGACCGAAATTGCGCGCTTGCGACTTTTCCTTGCTTTGGTGGCTTCGGCGCAGGGCGAGGATGAACTGGAGCCGCTGCCCAATATCGACTTCAATATCCTTGCCGGGAACAGCCTGGTTGGTCTGATGAGAGTGGACGAGCACGAGTTCCAAAGCAAGCAGCCCGACCTGTTTAAACTGCCTTACCGCAAGTTATTGGAGGAAAAGAACCGATTGATCGAAAGCTACCGTCACTCCGCGGAAACGTTCAAGAGCGCGGATCTGAAAGCCTTGCGCGACAACATCGATGCGACAAAACACGAAGCCGGCGCTGTGCTAAACGAACTGCTACGCGACGATTTTGATGCGCTAGGCGTGAAGTTTGAGCAAGCGACTTGGGACGACAAGAAAGGGGTTGAAGGCAAACCGGGGAAGTTGCGTATTCAGACTGCGCACATAGAGGCGCAGCACCCTTTCCATTGGGGTTACGAGTTCGACGAAATCATGCAGGGCAAGGGGGGGTTCGACGCCATTATCACCAACCCGCCTTGGGAGATACTCAAACCGCAGGCCAAGGAATTTTTTGCGGAGCATTCCGAACTGGTTACGAAGAACAAGATGACCATAAAGGAATTCGAGACAGAGCAGACCAAGCTCCTGAGGAACCGGGATGTGCGCGAGGCTTGGCTCGAATACCAAAACCGGTTTCCCCATATGAGTGCCTATTACCGGGCCGCCCAGCAATACCGGTTTCAGACGGCCGTCGTAGGCGGAAAGAAGACCGGCAGCGATCTGAACCTGTACAAATTGTTCGTCGAACAGTGCTTCAACCTTTTGAAGGCCGGCGGCCGCTGCGGCATCGTCATTCCCTCTGGCATCTATACCGATCTTGGGGCGAAGGGTTTGCGCGACCTGCTGTTCCAGCACACGCGCATCAGCGGACTATTCTGCTTCGAAAACCGCAAGGAGATTTTCGAGGGCGTGGACAGTCGTTTCAAATTCGTGGTGTTGACCTTCGAAAAGTCGGTGACCCTGCGTCTTGCGGGTGAAGGCGAAACAGCCAGGAGCGCGGCGCCGGATGATCTGCTAGCGCCAACCCGGACCGGCGCGCTTGGAACGGCTACGTTTCCAGCCGCTTTCATGCGGCATGATGTTGCGGAATTGGCGCGATTCCCCGCGCAGGGCTCGATACCAGTTTCTGTTGCTCTGGTCAAGAGGCTTTCGCCCGATTCGCATTCGGTGATGGAATTCAAATCGCCGATGGACATACATATCGCCGAGAGGATGCTGAAGTTTCCGTTGCTGGGCGAACGAATTGACGATGAGTGGAACGTGTCGTTTACGGCCGAGTTCCACATGACCAATGATAGCGGGCTCTTCAAGACCAGCCCTGGGAAGGGTCGATCGCCTCTTTACGAAGGAAAAATGATTTGGCAGTTCGAGCATATGTACGCCAATCCACGATATTGGGTAGAAGAGAAGGAGGGGCGCAAGGCCCTGCTTGGGCGTACGCCCGAACGCAAGCAGCTTCTCGACTATCAAGCTTATCGTCTTGGCTTTCGAGACATTGCGCGAAACACAGATACTAGGACTATGATTTGTTCGATCGTTCCACGAACGTTTCATGGCAATAAATTGCCCACTGTTCGTGTTTTCGACCAAGACGGAAAGCGCTTGATTGAGGATCGCACCCAACTACTTTTGTGCGCTGTATGGAATAGTTTTGTCATGGATTGGATGCTGCGACAGAAGGTTACGACCACCTTAAATTTCTTCTACCTGTATCAGCTACCAATTCCACGCCTTCATTCTAATGACCATGCTGCTATTCTCGTAGTTGAACGTGCCGCCCGCCTTATCTGCACCGCATCTGAATTCGACGATCTCGCAAAGGAAGCTGGCATCAGAAGCCACAAATCCGGCGCCACCGACCCCGCAGAGCGCGCCCGGCTACGCGCCGAGCTCGACGGCCTCATCGCCCATCTCTACGGTCTGACCGAAGAAGAATTCGCGCATATCCTCGCCACTTTCCCGCTGGTGCCGGACCCGGTTAAAGTGGCTGCAAGAAATGCATACCGCGATGTGGAAAGGGGGCTGTTGCAATGAGCTACTTTAGTGCAGTTCGAATCCGGCGCTTCAAGGCAATCAACGATACCGGTTCGTTGAAATTCGGACCGCTGACGGTGTTCATCGGCAATAACGGCGCTGGGAAGAGCAGCGTTCTCGAAGCCTTGGAAACCTACCAGCAGGTGGTGCTGAACGGCGTGGATGTGGCGTTGGGAAAGTTCAACGGCTTTGAGCATGTCCGTTACAAGGGGGTAAGGGAGAAGAATCCAAAGCAAGCCCTTGCCGACCCGGCGGCGAGACCTAATCCAATCGAAATCGCCTTTCGTGCGGGGATTGCGGAACAGGGCAGCACCCGCGTAACCATGCAGCTCAACCATCGTGCTGCTGGAATGCAGTACATCCAATCCGAGGAAGTGACAGTTCGCGGGGACATGACGACGCGTGACTTCAAGGCCGCGGCGCAAACCTATGGGGAAGGCCGCTCGATCGTCAATCCGCTGGGAGAAACGCGCCCCCTTTTTGAGTCGGTGCAGCGCTGGCAATTCATCGCCCTGCACCCCGACGTGATGGGGCAGGCAAGACCGCAACAGCGCGTCAAGGGAAGAGTTCTATTGGCACGCGATGGCTCCAACCTCGCGGGGTATTTGCTCGATCTGGCAACAAGGTCACCGGAGGCGTTCAACGGCATCGTCGATGCCATGCGGTTTGTCTTGCCTTACGCCAGGGACATTCGAACGGTGCTTCCGAGTAACGACATAGACCGGCGTGTGTTCCTTGAATTGGCCGAACGCAATTTCCGCGTACCAGGCTGGCTGCTTTCGAGCGGAACGTTGCGCCTGCTTGCGCTCTTGGCATTGCTGCGCGATCCCGAGCCGCCGCCCGTTGTGTTCATCGAAGAGTTGGAGAACGGACTCGATCCGCGGACCATCGGTATGCTCATAGAAGAAATTCGTTCGGCGGTGGTCCACGGCAAGACACAGGTAGTGGCGACGACGCATTCACCGCATCTGCTGGACCTGTTGACTTTTGAGCACGTCATCGTCGTGGAACGCAATGAGTCCGGCGAGCCGGAATTCTGGCGTCCGGAGGATGAAAAGTCGCTTGCTGTCTGGGCAAAGGATTTTTCGCCAGGGCAGATCTATTTAATGGGGCAGCTTAGCCGCGAGACGAATAATCCGGCGACGAAATCCCCGCACAAGGGCGGCCGTTGAAAATCGGGCTCATTCTCGAATGCACGCCGGAAGGCGCCGACTTGCAGGTTTACAGCTATTTCGCGAGACAAATTTTGGGAGACCGAGTCGACATCCAGCCAAGTTGTGCAGGAAATAAGAAGACCCTGATTCAAAATGCCGGTAAATTGGCCCACGCGCTTTTCGCTGAGGGATGCGAACGGGTATTGATCATTTGGGATCTGTGGCCACGCTGGGCAGAGCGCAAATTCAAACCTTCGCTGGCTGCGGACCGCGCCACGATTACGCAGTCACTGCGGGACGCGGATGTCACAAATTCATGCGTATACCTTGTCGGTATTGACCGGATGCTTGAAACGCTCCTGATTGTAGACGGTAACGCTATAGCCGAGGTCCTTAACGTTCCAAGAGGCCGACCAAAGCCAAGTCACAAGCGCAGCCCGCGGCGAACGCATGAGCCAAAGAAATATCTGGATGGTCTTTTCCGGGACTACGGTCGGAGCCAATACGCGGACTATCGGCACGCAAAGCAGATTGCCGAGCACATTGATGTTGGCCGTCTTGAGAGGGCATGTCCGGAATTTGGACAATTTCGTCAGTCGTTGAGCCAGTTGCCCTGCCGACCGCCACTTGCGTGGAACCCATAGCAATTTGGCAATTCCACTTATCTGTCACCCAGTTCTCTATATTGCCTAGGACGGTATATCCCAGAAATTCGCGACGGAACAGGGCAATTCCGTTACTACCCTCGGTTTCCGGGGTAGAGCTTAGGGCTCTGATATAATTATATTTTTTCAAAATCCCCAGCAGTCCTGAATATGGTTGTCCCCGAATCCACGAGCCGGGTCCTGTACATGCGCCTGCTGCGCTATGTCGCGCCGTACTGGCGCATGTTTGCGCTTTCGATCCTGACCATGGTGCTGGTGGCGGCGACCGAGCCTTTGTTCCCGGCCCTGATGAAGCCGCTCCTGGATGGCAGTTTCGTCGACAAGGATCCCACCACCATTCGCTATATTCCGTTCGCTCTGGTCGGATTGTTCCTGGTGCGCGGCGTGTTCGGTTTTGCCAGCGACTACGCGTTGAGCTGGGTGTCCAACCGCGTGGTGCTCGACCTGCGCGCCGAGATGTTCGGCCGGCTGGTCAATCTGCCGACGCGCTATTACGACGACGCCTCCTCGGGCGCGCTGATTTCCAAGCTCTCCTACGACGTGACCGGCGTCACCGCGGCCGCAACCAGCGTGCTGACGGTGATGGTGCGCGACAGCTTTACCGTGGCAGGATTGCTCGCCTGGATGTTCTATCTCGACTGGAAACTTTCGCTCATCACGCTGGTGATCGGGCCGATCATCGCCGTGGTGATTCAGGCGTTCAGCGGCCGGCTGCGCCAGGTCAGCCGCGACGCGCAGCACGCGATGGGGGACATTACCCATGTGCTCGACGAGGCGATCGAGTGCCACAAGGTGGTGAAGGTATTCGGCGGCCAGGAATACGAGCAGCGCCATTTCGGCGCGGCGATCAAGCGCATGCGCGATTACGCCATGCGCCAGACCATCGCCGCCGGGGCGTCGGTGCCGCTGGTGCAGGTGTGCGCGGCGGTCGCCGTCGCGGTCATCATCTACTATTCCACGCAGCAAAGCAGCGCGGGCGAAGTGACCGTGGGCGGCTTCGTTTCGTTCATGACCGCCACGCTGATGCTGCTCTCGCCGCTCAAACGTCTGACCGGGGTCAACGCTTCGCTGCAGCGCGGCCTGGCGGCGGCCGAGAGCGTATTCTCGGTCATCGACGAAGAACCCGAGGACGACAGCGGCACGCAGCGTCTGGAGCGGGCGCAGGGCCGGATCGAGTTCGAGCATTTGTGTTTTTCCTACCCTAACGCCACCCGCCCCGCCCTGGCCGACGTCAATCTCACCATCGCCGCGGGGGAAACCGTGGCCCTGGTCGGCGGCTCCGGCGGCGGCAAGACGACGCTCGCCAACCTGATACCGCGCTTTTATCAACCCAGTGCCGGACGCATCCTGCTCGACGGGGTCGATACGCAGACGCTGACCCTGGCCAGCCTGCGCGCCAATCTCGCCCTGGTCAGCCAGGACGTGGTGCTGTTCAACGATACCGTCTCGGCCAACATCGCCTACGGCCCCCTGGCGGGCTCGAGCGAGGCCGCGGTCATCGCCGCCGCCGAGGCCGCGCATGCGATGGAGTTCATCGGCGAAATGGCGCAGGGCCTGCAAACGATGATAGGCGAGAACGGCGTGCGCCTTTCGGGCGGGCAGCGCCAGCGCCTGGCGATCGCGCGCGCCCTGCTGAAGAATGCGCCGGTGCTGATTCTGGACGAAGCCACTTCGGCCCTGGACACCGAGTCGGAGCGGGTGGTGCAGGCGGCGCTGGACACCCTGATGCAAGGCCGCACCACGCTGATCATCGCCCACCGCCTGTCCACCATCGAGAAGGCGGACCGCATCGTGGTGCTGCAGCAAGGCAGGATTGCAGAAATCGGGACGCATGCAGAACTGCTGGCGCGCGATGGACTCTATGCGTACCTGTACAAGATCCAGTTCGCCGTCGAAGACGGCGCGTCCGGGCCGCAGCGGAGCCGGGCGGGCGTGCGCGCCGGGGTTTCCCCGCTTATTTGAGGCGCTCGCCGGGCAGCCTGGCGTAAGCGCGCGCCACTGCATCCACCGCTATGTCCTTGACCTCCATGCCGGGCGTCTGCAGCAGTTCGTAGGCCGGGCCCCAGGGATGCCAGCGGGCTGCGCTCGACTGCCCGAACAGGCAAACGATGGGCTTGCCCAGCCCGGCCGCCACGTGCATCGCGCCGCCGTCGCCGCAGATCACCGCGTCGCACGCGGACAGCGCGGCGATCAGATGTTCCAGGCGCCGCGTCGGGATGGCCACCAGCGGAACTCCGGCCGCCAGTTCGCGTACGCGGGCGGCTTTCTCGTCGTCGCCGGGGTGCTGCGCATCATCGGCTTCCCCCGGCGCCCAGAGCAGCAGGAATGCGCTGCCTTGCGCCGCCAGGCGCCGTGCCAGTTCCGCGAACGCCTCGGCCGGCCAGCGTTGCGAGGGCTTGCGCGCGCTGATGTGCAAGCCGATCAGCCGGCGCGGCGCGAACGGGATCGCGGCGGCCACGCGGCCCCGGATCTGCGCTGCATCGGTTTCGTTCGGGAAAATGCGCGTCGCGGGGGTTTCGTATTCGAGCCCCATCCGGGGAAGCAGGTGGCAGCATTGCTGAACCTCGTGGGGGCCGGCCACCGCATCCTGCTCATCGCGCACCAGCACTGTATTTCCCCCCACCCAGCGGGCGAAACGCAATGCGCTGGCGCTGCCCCCGCCAGGCAGGATCACCCAGTCGAAGCGCTGCCTGCGCAGTGCCGCCACCATGCGCAAACGCTGCCAATAAATGCCGGCCAGGGACTCGCCCGCCGACCGGTGTTTCGCTTTCGTGTAGGCGTGCAGCGCGTCGACGTCGGGTTGGCCGGTCAGCACCGCCTGGTTGTAGCGGGTCACCAGGCATTCGATGCGTGCCTGCGGCAATTGCCGGCGCAGCGCGTGCAGCAGGGGGGTGGTGCAGACGAGGTCGCCGATGTTGTCGCGGCGTATGAGCAACAGTCTGGGCGAAGCGGCTGCCGCCATCCTATTTTTCCGCTTCCAGGTTCAGGCTCACCGGATAGGGCCGCCCGTCGATCATGAAAGGCCGGCGCGACCAGTCCTTGACATCATGGCCCGCGCCGCCGTCGTCCGGGGTCCATTCGTAGACGCGGCGCAAGCCGGCTTGCAGCAGCAATTTGCCCAGATAGTCGCGCGTGAAGATCACGCGGTGATAGTTGTAGGCGTATTCCTGCCCTCCCATGAGCGGGTTGATGATGCTCTCCGCGTTGCGGCCGCTGTCGCGATAGATATCCAGCAGGCGGTCGAAATCCGGCACCGACAGGCACAGCTTTCCGCCCGGCTTGAGCACGCGTCCCCATTCCCTGAGCACCGCTGGCACCTGCAAATGGCTGAAGTGCTCCAGCACGTGGCAGGCATAGACCAGGTCGACGCTGCCGTCCCGGAACCGGTCCAGGCAATCGACGGCCTGCACGTAATGAACATTGCGCCGCGGACGCGCATCGATGTTGACGAAGCCGGGGTGATCGATCTTGCCGCAGCCGAGGTGCAGGCGCAACTCGCCGTTCGGCAGTTTGGGTGGCGCGGGACGCAGGAAAAAATGCAGTAGTTTGCCGAGGAGGATGCGCATGCTCAATTGTGTGAAGGCGGGGGAAAAGTCGTCGCTGATCCGGACAGCTTTCTGGCCGCGGCGGCCAGATTGCGCGCCCGCTGTTCGTAAGTATGCTCCCGCATGACCCGCGCATGGGCGGCTTCGGCGATGCGGCGGGATGCCTCGAAGTGGGCAAGCCAGTACTGGATTTTCCCGACACAGTCGTCCAGGTCGGTGAATCCGGCCCATTCCGCCGCCAGGTCGAAATCGTCGGCGGCGTGGTGGCGTTCGTCGGTAAGCAGGAAACCGCCGCGTGCCGGTACCCCGTAACAGCGTTCCGGCAGGCCCCAGCTCAGGGTGCCGCCATGGTCGCAGGATGAGCGGTAGGAGAGGTTGATGCGCGAGCGCTGGATGACGCGGATCTGTTCCTCGTCGCCGATGCCGGAAGAATGCCGGATGTTATGGCGAATGCCCAGTGCGTCCAGGCGGCCTTTCAATGCGCTGAAGAAATGCGCGCGTTCGGCATGTTCCTTGTAACGCTCGCCATCCATGTTGCCCAGGAAAGACACGTCGTACTCGAAAAAGGCGGGATTGCGCATTTCTTCCAGGCTGTGCCCGTGCAGGTTGAAGTTGCGCACCCAGACTGCGTTGGGGTTGTATATTTTTACCGGGGCGAATTCCCAGGTCGCTTGCATGCTGTGGCTGGCATAGATGTCGAGCGGGCGCAGCAGCCTGAACCAGGCCAGGCGGCGCCAGCGGATGCCCATGTGCCAGGGCGCATCGCGGTCCAGGCCGATCAGCGGCACGCCGGCCTGTTTCAGACGGTGCTTGAGCCCGAGCGCCGACCATGGATCGCGGATCGCCTCGTACAGATTTACCACGCAGGTTTCCGTATGCGACAGCAATTGCTCCGCTGGCGCCCATTCGTTTTCCACAACGGAATAGCCGATGTTCTCGAAAGCCTCCTTCAGCGGCGGGAAGCCCTTGCGGTAGTTGAGGATGATGGTGTCGCGCTGCATGGATGCTCTATCGGGCGTGCCCGCCGATCAGCGCAGTCGTGGTTTCGATCAGGCGGGCTACACGCCGGGCGAATGCGGCTTCGGAAAACTGTTCGAGGTGGTGTTGGGCAAGTTCCGGAACGATATGAAAAGGGTTCGCAGCCAGCCGGTGCAGTAGTTGGTCGAAACTCGCGCCGGCATCTGCGCGCGGGTCGTCGTAGAACAGACCGGTCACGCCGTCGGCAACGGTTTCGGTAAACGGGCGGGCGTTGACCGCGAGCACCGGTGTGCCGCAGGCCTGGGCTTCCAGGATATTGAGCCCGAGCGCTTCCTTCTCGGGCAGCCCGGCGAGCAGATAATCCAGCTTGCGGTAGGCGGCGCCGACATCGCGCTGCTGGCCCCAGAAGCGTACGCGTTCGCGGATCGGCGCCAGCGCACGGCGCAGGTCGCGCACCGACGCATAGCCGCCGGCGCCGACTATTTCCAGCCGGAATTCAGGGTGGCGCGCGAGCACCGGGGCAATCTGCCGGAAGAGCAGGGGAAACTGCTTGATCGGCGTGAGGCGGGAAACCAGGCCCAGCGTGATTCCGGGCGCGCGCGCGTAGCGGGGTTTCGGGCGCAGCGCGGCGTAAAGCGGATAGACCCAGGACAGCAGCCGGTCGCGGCCCTTGTGCCGGTCCCAGTCGTAAGGCGAAGCGGCAAGCAGGGGGGTGTCGGCCGTGCCGCCGCGTTCCGCCAGATCGGCCACGCCCCAGAGCGGTTCCTCGTGGACCTGACGGATGCCGGCGTCATGCAGGCTGTCGATGACGTGGGCGGATACCGCGTACACGAGGTGATAAGCGCGCAGATAGGCGGGGTCGCGGCCATACAGCGGCAGGTGCGCGATGGCGCTGAGAAAGTGTCCGGCCTGGCGCAGCGGCGCGGCCCCGGCTTCCCCGGCGGGGGTATGGAACAGCAGCCAGCTCGATGTGCCCGCGAGTTTGCCGGCGATATCCGCGCAACGCTTCACCGGGATCACCGCGCATTCCGCCGGCAGGCGTGCCGCCCAATGCGGGTTGTCCGGATGCGCGAACAGGGCCGTGGGGATGCCCAAGTGCAGCAAGGCGCGGGTGAAGAAAGAGGTATAGACCTCGCCGCCGCCCCAGCCGGTTTGCAGATTGACCTGGTAGCAGCGGATCACGTCACCCAACTCTTCAGCCAGGCACGCGCGATGCGGCGGCGCTGCGCGGTTTCCGTGGCGTTGTTCCAAAGCAGCGCGAAGATGCCGTCGTGGCGCAACTGGTGGTAAAGACGGCGGCGCAGCTCGGGCGAGTCCACTTTGCGCAGCTTGTGGAAGATGGACAGTGCGCCGTCCACCAGTTGCCAGCGCAGCAGTTCTTGCAATTTCGGGTCTTCGCCCAGAGGCGCAGCCAGATCGGCCAGGCCGCGGGCGTTATGCACGGAACTGGCGATCACCGCGTCCAGACGCCGGTCCATGAGCTCCGCGGCCAGAGGCCGGATGCGCTGGCGGTAGAAATAACCCGGTGTGGGATCGTAGGCCACCCGCCGCGCTTCGAGAAACGCGCGCGTGGTCCACAACACGTCTTCGTGGATCAGGCGCGGTACGAAGCGCAACCCCAGGCGCTCGATGAAATCGCGCCGGTACAAATGCATCCACACCATGTGCAGGAAGGTCTTCTCTCCGAGGCGGCGGCGCAGCACCTCGCGGCCCGGCATGAGCTCGGTCGACAGGGCATCGCGATAAATGGGGTGGTCTTCTCGGCGGCCCTCGAAGTGGTACATCGCATTGCCGTGTGCCAGGTCCAGATTTTTCGCGCGGGCGAGATCGAGCAGGCGGCGGTAATAGCCGGGCTCGATCCAGTCGTCCGAATCGGCGAATGCCACATATTCTCCGCGGCTGTGGTCCAGGCCGGTGTTGCGTGCGGCCGAGAGGCCGCCGTTGTCCTGGCGGATCACGCGCATCTGCGCATGCTGCGCCGCGTAGCGCGCGAGAATGGCCGGGCAGCCGTCGGTGGAGCCGTCATCGACCAGCACGATTTCCGTGCCGCCGGGCCCCTGCGCGGCCAGGCTCGCCAGGCAGCGCTCCAGAAACGGCGCCACGTTGAAGACCGGCACGATCAGCGAGAACGCGGGGGTGCTCATAAGCGGCGATGGATCCGCTTTTTCACGCTTTCCATCAAGCGCACCAGCGGCCAGGCGAGGGCCTGCGGCAATAGCGGGAGGGCAAGGGTGTGTCCGCGCGGCAGGGTGCGCAGCGCCCCGAAGCTTGGGTAGGTCCTCTTGATCCTGTCGTACTCCAGTTGAACGTTTATGCCCTGTTGTTCCAGTTTGCGGTAAAAGGCGCCTTTGCCCGTGTCCACGGGCTTGGTATGGGCCACGCGCACCGCGTCGATGACAGCGATCCGCCCCGTTCCATTGAGCAGGGAAGCCCACGCATAGTCGATACCCCAGGTGCTGCGCGTCAGCCGGAAAGTGGACAGGAGGCGCTCCACCGCCTCGCGCGAAAAGCAGGGCGTCATGACTTCGATGAAACTGGTGCTGCGCACGCGGCACAGCGGGTTCCACAGGGTGACGTGGTGGTTGGCGTTCGTGCCCCAGCGCAGCGCCGGCTGGCACAGGAAGGTATTGTGGCGGCGACAGAGTTCGAACAGGCGCGAAATGTCCCCCGCGGCAAAGTCGATGTCGTCGTCGACGACGAGGTAGTACCGATAGGGTCGGGTGACCGCCGTTTGCAGGAAAAACTGCTCGAACGCCTCGAACTTGTTGTCGCCCGCCGCGCAGTAATACTCCGCGCCGGTTTCGGCCTGCGGCTCGCAGTACCAGCTGACGCAGCAGTCCCAATTACGCGCCGGATCCTCGGCGAGCAGTCGCCGGTGCAAGGACTGCCCTCCGGCGCGAACGAACACCAGGTTCTCCCTCACGGCGTTCGCCGCAGCACGAAACCACCGCTGTCGCCGTCGCCGCGCTGGTTCAATTCGGCGGCGAGGCGGCGCAGCCGCGACAACTCGGTCGCGCTGCGCTGCGGCTGCCGCCCTTGCTCCACCAACGGTATATCGTTGGCATAGGCCTCGCTTGCGGTGAACTGGTCGATATCCGAATCGAAAAAGACGCGGCGGATTTCGAGTCCGGCGCACGCGGCGAGCAGATGCATCGCGCGCACGGTCGGCAGGAACAAGTGGCGGGGCGGGTCGAGCGCGAACCAGTGCTCGCGGTAGGTGCGCCAGGCGTAGCCGCCGGCGATGGGCAGGCGGATCAGCGCATGTCCGCCGGGGGCGAGGTGCCCGGCGATCTGCGCCATGACGGCGCGCGGCGCCGTCATGTGCTCGAAGGAATGGTGCAGCATGATCAAGTCGTAGCACTGGTCGTCGTCCGCCAGAGCGCGCTTGCGCGCCACCACGCCATTGGCGTAGTCGATGTCGGCCTCGATAAAGGGATCGAGGCCGCGGAGATGCCCGAAACCGTCGCGCTGCAGCTTCAGCAGCAGGTCGCCGCTGCCGCAGCCGACGTCGGCGATGCGCGAGTCCGGACGCAGTCCCAGGCCCTCGAACCAGTCGAGATACCGCGGCCTCTTCGACACGCGGGCGAGCAGGCCGGCGACGCCGCCGCGATGGCCCAGCCAGGCATCGGTGCGCATGCGCCGGACATACCGCCGGACCGAAGAGCTCGGCTTCGGCTGCGCGGCGCTGAATGCGTAGTAGCCCGGCGGGTAATGGCGGGCCAGGTCCGCGGGCACGGCGACGATCTGCACCGTGCCGCAATGGGGGCACTCGAAATAATCGAAACGCTCGCGCGTGCCGAAAAACATCTCGCGCGCCGCGAACGCAGGCGCATTGCTCTCCTGCGCGCAGGCGACGCAGGTTGCGGGGGGGTTACCGTTCATGCCGCTTCCGCTCCATGGGCGCCACCGTCCAGGCGCGCCCGCCGCTAGTCCTTTGCCGGCCTTTGCAGACAATAGACAATGTGCGCTTCCGTGCTGATCAGGCGCATGACCACCCTGGCGCCAAGGCGCTGGGCGACCACCTCGAACCAGTCGGGATAGAAGCGCAGGCAGTCGACCGGGAAGCGGTGGTACTGAAAACCCGGCATTTCCGTATGGAAGATCACGTGGCCGCCAGGGCTCAGCAGGCGATAGCAGCTGCTGACGTGGAGGTACGGGTCCATCAGGTGCTCGAGCATGGCATGCGATGCGATCAAGTCGACCTGCGGCATGTTGTCCGGCGGCGCCAGATCGTAATTCCAGCGGTAGTCCATTTCGTCGTGCAGTCCGGCGGTGAAAATGGACCGTTCGGGAATTCCGGCGATCCGGGCGTAGGCGGCTTTCGACGCATTGCGCTCGCCCGCGAGCAGCAGCACGTCGGATGGCCGCGCCACGGCGCGCAGCGCGTGGACGACTTCGCCGAGGATCATCGAGGACTCGGAGGCCAGGCCGGTGATGGTCTCGGCGGCGAAATCGCGGCCGTCGAGGAACGCGCCGTGAACGGCGCTGACCGACTTGATCACGCGGCGCGCGAACTCTTCCTCCAGCAGGTCGCGGTACGCGCGGCGCAGGATCAGGCGGTAGAAGGCCCGCTTGATCCTCTTGTTGATGGTGTAAGCCATGACTTCCAGTCCCCTTTGCCTAACTCGGTTCGCTCAATCGGGTTTCCCGGGCAAACCTCGGATCGATGCGCCTGCGTTCCGTTCAGAGCTCCACCCGGTGGCGATCGAGCCAGATCAGCAGCACTACAAAGGTGTAGGCCAACCGCCGGGAGGCCTTGCGCTGTTTCGCCGCCTGCCAGAGTTGCTGCACGGCGGCGGAATTGAGGAATGGCGCCAGTTTATCGCAGCTGGCGATGTAGTGCTCGCAGGCGGCGTTCCACTGTCCGTTGAAGTAGTGCTCCAAGGGCACCGAAAAGCCGTGCTTGGGCCGGTTCCAGACGGCTGCCGGCAGATGCCGGCGGGCCAGAGCGCGCAGCAGCGCCTTGCCCCCGTCGGCGTCGTAATGCACGCTGGCCGGCCAGTGCAGAACCAGATCGAGCACCGGGTTGCCGAGCAGCGGCACACGCACCTCCAGGCTTTGATTCATGCTGGCCCGATCGGTTTTGACCAGGCAATCCTCGGACAGATAGGTCCAGAGATCGGCGCGCATCAGGCTGGCGGTGTCCATGCCGCGACGGTAATCCAGGACCAGTCCGCGCCACAGGGCGAGGGTGTCTTGCGGCCGGCAGGCGTTCAGGGCGGCCGGTCGGAGATAGCGTCCCAGATCCTTGCGCGAGCCGGCGAAAGGGCCCAGTTCGACCTGCCTGTAGAGCATCATCTCGCGTCCCGCCAGGCCGCGGCGCAGCACAGCGCCAGGCAGCCAGCCGGCGCGCGCGCCGCTGCGCAGCAGGCGGCGGCCGAGACTGTCCGGAAAGCGGTCTTCGGTGTGCGAGAAACGCGGGTAGCCGGCAAACAGCTCGTCGCCGCCGTCGCCGCTGATGGCCACGGTGACCGCCTGGCGCGTGAGGCGGGACAACTCGTTGGTCGCCACATACGCCGGATCGGCGAGCGGTTGGTCGAGTGCGGCAATGGCAGCTTCAAAGGCGGCCGCGTCGATCGCCGGCGCATCGATTACCGTGTGCTCGGTAGCGTATTGGCTCGCGACCGCGCGCGCAGCCGGGGTTTCGTCGAAGCCAGCCTGGGGAAAACGAATGTTGAAGGTCTTCAGCGGCCGCACGCCCGCTTCGGCCATGTAGTGCACCATCAGGCCGGAGTCGATGCCGCCGGAGAGGAAGGCGCCGAGCGGCACGTCGGCCACCATTTGCCGGCGCACGCTCTCGCGCACTGCGGCGTCCACTGCCTCTGTTGCATCAGCGAAACACGGCGCGGCCGCCTGCGGCGCCGGCGGCCGCCAGTAGCGGCGCGTGCTCAGCCGGCCGCTCTCATGCTCGTACAGCAGCACGCTGGCAGGCGGCAGCTGGCGCACATCGCGCAGGAAGGAGTGTGGCGACTGTACCGCCTGGCAGGCCAGGTAGTCGCGCAGGGCTTCATGGTCCAGCCGGCGCGGGAAGCCGGGGAGCGCGAAGAAGGGCGCCAGCGTGGAGGCGAAGATCAGCCCGCCGTCCGGCGTTGCGTAGAACAGCGGTTTGACCCCGACGCGGTCCCGCGCCAGCACGAGGCGCTGCGTTTCGGCATCCCACAGCGCGAAGGCGAAAATGCCGTCGAGTTTGTCCAGCAGCGCTTCTCCCCAGGCGCGCCAGCCCTGAAACAGCACTTCGGTGTCCGAATGGGTGCGGAACGGCCAAGCCTGGCCTTCGAGTTCTTGGCGCAGTTCCCTGAAGTTGTAGATCTCGCCGTTGAACGCGAGGGTCCAGCGGCGATCCTCGCTCTGCATCGGCTGGGCGCCGCCGGCCAGGTCGATGATGGCTAGACGACGATGGCCGAACACGGCCGCGCCGGCAGCCACCACGCCTTGGTCGTCCGGACCGCGCAGCTGCAGGGTATCCAGGGCGTCGCGTACATGCTCGCGCCAGCGGGTGCCGACCATGCCGAGTATGCCGCACATGCTCAGCCCCGGCCCGCCAGCCGCTCATAAGCAGCGCATACGCTGCCGATCTCGAACATCGAGAGATCCGCTTTTCCGGGGTCGACCGGGGCGGCGAGGCGAGCGGAAATCGCTTTCGCCAGCGCGGCGGCGTCGCCGCAGGGCACGAGGCAGTCCGGAAATGCGGCCAATATTTCCCGCGGTCCGGAAGGGCAATCCGTGCTTACGGCGGGGGTACCGCAGGCAAGCGCTTCGATCAGAACATTGGGCAGGCCTTCATGGTCGGAACAGAGCACCAACAGGTCGGCGCCGGCGATCCAGGGATAGGGATTGAGCTGGAAACCGGCGATGAACACGCGCTGCGCAAGGCCCCGGCTGTCGATCATGGCCTGAAGCTTTGGGTCGGGCGCACACAGCAATACCAGCAGGCGGTCGCCGGCGACACGCGTCCATGCGTCCAGCAGCAGGTCGTGGCGCTTCTGCGGAGCATAACGACCGACATGGATGACATAGGGTCGGCTCGGCAGTCCGGGCGCTGCGATGCCGGCCGCCTGACGCAAGGCGTCGAAGTCGAACGGGTTGGGAATGATTTCGATCGGCCCGGCCGCGCTGAGCTCGCGCTGCAGGTCATGCGCTACGCCGCCGGAGACCGCGATCAGCGGCCGATCCCCGTACAGGCGCCGGTAGCGCTCCAGCCGCCGGCGGGCCTTGGCCGGCTGGGTGGCGGAAAGTTTGCCGACCTCGCCGGACAGCGTATTCGCGATACGGCACCAATGGCGCGGAAGACCGGCCAGCACGGCGACTTCGTCGGCGAAGGGCAGAGTGCTGACCAGGAGGTCGTAGGGCGCCGACAAATGACGGGCGAGACGATGCGCCAGTAGGCGTTTACCCAGCCAGCCCTTCGACGCCGTCGCCGTCAGGACGCACAGTTTCACGCCCCGGGGCCGCGCATGCTCGATCTGGTCTTCCAGCAGCGCGAGTTCGACCTCATGGCCCTTGCCGGCCAGCCCCTCGGTCAGTTTGACCACGGCTTTCTCGGCGCCGCCGCCGGCCAGATTGGTGAGCACGAAAACGAATCTCATCGCGTGCCGGGAGGATGTTCGGTCATCGCGCGCTCGACCTGTGCGAATACGGTGTCGACACGAATGTCCCCCATCCCGGTCGTCTCGTTGCAGCGCTCGCGGGCAGCGGGATGATCGATCAGATAGGCGCAGGGATGTTCTAGCGGCCCGGTGAGCCCGGAAGGCGAGATGCAATGGTAGAGGGCGATCAGCGGAATGTCGAAGGCGCTCATGATGTGGGTGGGGCCCGTGTCCACGCCGACGTAGAGATCGCTGAGCGTCATCAGCGCCGCCGTATCCCTCAGGCTCAGTTTGCCGGCGAACAGTGCGGCGCGCTCGCCGAGACTTTGTTTCAACCAGCCGGTCCGCCGCCGCTCCGCGGACCCGCCATAAATGAGGAAGCGGGCCTGCGGCCAACGCGAAGTGATGCGATCGCAAAGCGCGGCGAAGTTCTC